>ERZ773069.1155-NODE-1155-length-15739-cov-54.641673_pt1 | contig 15739 bp, 6 predicted proteins | sample MGYA00580619_ERZ773069 | MGnify/ENA primary metagenome ERZ773069 (study PRJEB29015, sample SAMEA2738007) | human oral metagenome | biome: human oral; feature: human-associated habitat; material: dental | place: China | collected 2108 ...
GCTTGCTGGTATCAATCCCCGCTCCTGCGTAGTCACTGGAAATCGTTTCTTCTAAACGCTTAGACTGAGCTGTCAGAATCAAGCGATTACTGCTTTTCCAATCATCATAACTGGTCCATTTATTTGGATCATAGTTATTTTGCGCCAAAACAGCAGGAAGCTTGCTGACATCATTTTCCACATCATAGAGGTAATGAGAGAACCAAGTATTGAGCAGGTCATAAAAATCTTGCTTGTTAGCTGTAATACCAAAGCCTCTAGATACGGCAGCAGGATTGATATGATTCCCTTGGTGAAGATAAAGTTTCACATCTTGACCGGCTTTTTTTAGCGCATCATACATGAGCTCAAAGTGTTTGGTTTTGACATTGTCATCATTCAAACCATGCACTAGCAGGGCACTTGTCTTTATCTTTTCTGGATGCAGTGTATAATCTCGTTCCTGCCAAACCGGACTATAGTTGCGGTCGTGGGCATTCTGGTCCTTATTTAACTGATTGATGTAGTCAGCATACTTGTTACTAATAGCAGCCCAATCTTTTTGATCCAGCAACCGTGTAGCGACATAGAGAGAAAGCCAGGACAAATCACTGTATGGCGGATTGGTATAAGCCGACCCTTGACTATTAAAATAATCATACCAGCTAGCAATTCCGGCAGCTGGAACGATGGTTTTCAAGCCTTCAACACCAGTCGTTGCCACACCGAAAGTTGTCGTACCAGCCCAAGACAGACCAGTCATACCGACCTTTCCATTAGCCCAGTCGGCCTTGATTTCGATATTATTAGTCCGATCTGTGTAGGCCGTTCGTTTACCATTGACCCATTCGACAATATTTTTAAATGCTTCAATTTCTAAATCTGAGCCAGTTGTATTAAAACCCTCAGAACCTTTTGTTCCTAGACCAGCGCTTGAAACAAAAGCATAGCCTCGGACGAGGAAATAATCATACCAGTTCAAGTTTTCATAGTCATAGATCGCCTCATAAGGACTGTAGTAATACCAATCCGATGACAATGCTCTTTTTGCTGCATCAATACTGCTCATACTAGAAACTGGCTGGCGCTTAGATGGCTGATTACGGAGGCTCTTCATGTCATAAGAACCGTTTGTCGGCAGATTGAGACTTTCCAGTGTCACATGGTCTTCATCTAAGGTTCCAGCGACATAAGGCCGGGCTTCCAAAATTGTCGCAGCCTTATAATCACCCTTAGCAGCTGCTTTAGGAAGCTGCACAATAGCCTTGACCAAATCTCGCTTACCGTCACCATCCGTATCGTGGTCAGTCTCTACATAGACAGGGAAACGAACAATCTCACTGCCTTCATAAGTATACTCCTCATATCTATCTTCACCACTACTATATGGAAAAATTGGTTGTGAACGACCATTCAAAAAGAGGGGCTCTTTCTTTTCAGACCGATAGGCATCATGCAGTCGCTTGGCAACCGAATACATAGATTGCAGATTATCACCCTGGACACTGGCTGTCAAATCAGCTTCTTTTTCAATCATCCCCAGACTCTTTGCAAGATTTGCTCTGTCCTCTGCACTGCTGCCCAACTGAGAATCACTGACTGCTGCCCATTTGAGCAATTCATCTACAGCCTCTTGCAGGGTTATTTCCTTATCAGCGAGGGAAGGGTTTGAAAGGCCGCCAGTATAGGCAGACAAATCTTGGCCTTTCACAGCAGTTGAGCCAGCGGAAGGCGCTGAGCTGACATCTTTAGCCAGAGCCAGAAGCTCCTGCTCCTGCGCTTGGCTAAGGCTAGGTGCTGCTTCATCAGGCACAAGTGGTGCCTTTTCTTGCTTTTCCGAAACCGGTTCTTCTAAAGAAGTCTGACTTGCAGTTTCTACTGCCGTTGATTGTTGATCCTGAGAGCCAGTTTCAGAAGCCTTTGCAACTGTTTCTGTCTTGAGATTGTCCGTGCGCTCGCTACTAGCTTGAGTCGCCTCATCCGCCTGAACAGCTTGCGCCAATACCAAAGGTGCAAGTAACAAACTTGGTAAGAGTAATGTAACTAGTCTTTTCTTTCTCATAAAGACACCTTTCCTTAGATAAAATCTTTTATAATAAGCCCATTATACTATGTAAGCGCTTTTATTTCAATCTATTCTATCTTTTATCTATGGAAATGTCAAAATATCTATAGAAGCAGAAAGACGCAAACGTTTGCGCCTTTCTGCTTCTTTTGGTACAATAAAGCCAATCAGTGAGAATGAAGAGGAGAATTTATATGGAAAACCAAACCTTAATGCAGTATTTTGAATGGTATCTGCCAGATGACGGTCAGCATTGGAATCGCTTGGCAGAAGACGCACCTAACTTAGCAGCGAAAGGAATTCGCAAGGTCTGGATGCCGCCGGCTTTCAAGGGAACCAGCTCTAATGATGTCGGATATGGCGTATATGACCTCTTTGATTTAGGAGAGTTTGACCAAAAAGGAACCGTACGCTCCAAGTATGGATTGAAAGAAGAATACCTCCGAGCAATTGAGGTGCTTGGACAGAACGGCATCGAAGCGATTGCGGATGTTGTCCTCAATCACAAGGCCGCAGCTGACTATAAAGAGCGCTTTACCGTTGTTGAAGTTGATCCTAACGACCGCACAAAGATCTTGTCAGAACCTTTCGAGATCAAAGGCTGGACTAAGTTTGTCTTCCCAGGCCGCAAAAAAGCCTATAATGACTTCGAATGGCACTGGTACCACTTCACCGGTACTGACTATGATGCCAAAAACAACAAGTCAGGCATTTTTCTCATCCAAGGGGACAATAAAGGTTGGGCAGATGATGAGCTAGTGGACAACGAGAATGGCAACTACGACTATCTCATGTATGCGGATATTGATTTCAAGCACCCCGAAGTCATCCAAAATCTCTACGACTGGGCTCATTGGTTTATTGAAAGCACTGGTGTACATGGCTTTCGCTTAGATGCTGTTAAGCATATTGATTCCTTCTTTATGAAGAATTTCATCCGAGATATTACTGAAAAATACGGCGATGATTTCTATGTCTTTGGGGAATTTTGGAATAGTGACGAGACAGCTAATAACGATTATCTAGAAAATATTGATTATCGCTTTGACCTAGTCGATGTCAAGCTCCATCAGAATTTATTTGATGCCAGCAAATCTGGAGCAGACTATGACCTGCGAACTATTTTTGATCAAACACTTGCAAAAAATCATCCCGAATCGGCTGTAACCTTTGTGGACAATCACGATACCCAGAGAGGTCAGGCTTTGGAGTCTACTATCGAAGAATGGTTCAAACCAGCCGCCTATGCTCTTATACTTCTAAGAGAAGCCGGATTGCCCTGCGTCTTTTATGGAGACTACTATGGCATTAGCGGAGAATTTGCACAAGAGAGCTTTCAAGAGATACTGGATAAACTCCTAGACATCCGTCTCAATCTGGCTTATGGTGAGCAAACCGACTACTTCGACGATGCCAACTGTATCGGCTGGACTCGTCAAGGTAAGCACGATGGTCAGCCAATCGCTGTCCTTATCAGCAATGCTCAAGCCGCTAGCAAATCCATGCTAATCGGTCTAGAATGGGCTGGCAGAGAATTCAGCGATTATCTAGGCAACAGCTCTCAAATCGTAACTATTGACGACCAAGGCTGGGGAGAATTTCCTGTGGAGGAAAAATCAGTCAGTGTTTGGAGTGCTAGATAAGTCACAGAAAACATATGGAAAAAGAAAAATAAGACCGAATTGGCCTTATTTTTTTCTTCTTTCTTTCTTAGAATGTAGTAAGCCAAAGGAAGCCAAAAGGCTAACGACTGCTGCTCCCAAGAATGATGAAGGTGCACTACCTGTATTTGGTAATGTGTGTTTGGACACTCGAGACAGAACCGGACTAGTCTCAGAGTTTTCAACCCTTGCAGGACTCTTCTGCTCAGATGTTTCTGTCCCCAAAGCTGTCTGAATGTGCGTTTTTGGCTTGTAAACATAAGTACGAACGCCATTGGCATCTGACACTGAAACAAAACCATACTCCTCAATAGTCTTAGCATCAAGCAAACCGAATTCAGCTGCTGCTAAAGGTCTTCCTTCTACATCTACAAAGCGAGTGATTTCGATAGATGGCTTGTCCTCAACCGGAGCATCTTTCGGTACTTCGTGCACACTGACGCGATAGACATGAGTGCGAACACCGTCCTCGTCGCTGCTGGATTGGAAGTCATAACCAGCGATGGTCTTAGACGCCACCAAACCACGCTCTGGGGCTGATAACTCTTGACCTGTTTCATCTACAAAGCGAGTCATCGACATGACTGGGCGCTCTTCACTTGGAGCGTCTGACGGCACTTCATGCACACTAGCACGATAGACATGCGTGCGAATGCTATCCTCATCACTGCTGGACTGGTAATCATAACCAGCGATACTTTTAGAAGCTACTAAACCGCGCTCTGGGGCTGATAATTCTTGACCTGATTCATCTACAAAACGACTCATTTCCATGACTGGGCGCTCTTCACTTGGTGCATCTGTTGGTACTTCGTGCACACTAGCACGATAGACATGGGTGCGAATGCCATCCTCATCACTGCTGGATTGGAAATCATAACCAGCGATGGTCTTAGACGCCACCAAACCACGCTCTGGGTCTGATAACTCTTGACCTGATTCATCTACAAAGCGAGTCATCGACATGACTGGGCGCTCTTCACTTGGTGCATCTGTCGGTACTTCGTGCACACTTGCTCGATAGACATGCGTACGAATGCCGTCCTCATCACTGCTGGATTGGAAATCATAGCCGGCAATAGTCTTAGACGCCACCAAACCACGCTCTGGGGCTGATAACTCTTGACCTGTTTCATCTACAAAGCGAGTCATCGACATGACTGGGCGCTCTTCACTTGGTGCGTTTGTCGGTACTTCATGCACACTAGCACGATAGACGTGGGTGCGAATACCGTCCTCGTCACTGCTGGACTGGAAGTCATAGCCAGCGATAGTCTTAGAAGCTACTAAACCTCGCTCTGGATCTGATAGCTCTTGACCTGATTCATCTACAAAGCGGGTCATTTCCAAGACAGGCTTGTCCTCGCTTGGAGCGTCATTTGGAAGCTGGTGCTGGCTGAGTTCATACTCATAGACGATTTCTTTGGTTCTTCCTGCTTCATACTCTCCCGATTCAGCATCATAGGCAGTTAGCCGAGATTTATAAGTATAGAGCTTGTTATTATAGGAAATTAGAGGTTTAGGACTGACTGTATATCTAGTCTTACCTGGTTGCTCATCCGTAATAGGGTTAGCAATAGCATGCCCCTGCTCGTCTTGGTACCGGACAAGAACCTTGCCCGGTTCGGTCTCTCCTTCCCCAACCTTCTTAACATCCGAAACTTTAAAGACGAAACCTTCAGCTTTGACCGTTCTGAAAAGTTTATCTAGCTCTCCTTGATCAGGTTCATAACCACCTGTTGTCTGTCCACCACCAGGGATAGTATCTTCTATAAACTTGAAGCCACCATCTGGTGTTTCAGCAATATTAGGAACTCCTGCGATATCAATCGTATAGTCTCGATCAAAATAATAACGAGTCTTATCATTAGGTTTCATCAGATATAGTTTATAGTGGAAGGTCTTAATATTATCCTTACCAAACCAGGGTCTCTCTAGAGAAGGATTTTTACCCAGCCAATCAATATGTACAAAGGGCTTTTCATATAGATTATATTTTCTCAAAATATTATCTGCAACATCATCAATGGCACCATTATTTAAACCTCTATAAAACCCCCAAAATTGATTGCCTATAGGATATAGAGTGTTATAATCAAAAGAATCAAAATAGATGTGATTTGTAGCGAAATTATCCCTTGAATCTACAAGTGAATAATTTTTTCCTTTCCAGTAAGTGTATTCATCTCCAGCTTCCTTTCCACTGATAAGCAATTTTTGAAAGAAAGGGTTCATATAATAACTAAATTCTTCAGAACTTGCTTGAATTTGGAATAAATTAGGATTAGTAAGAATAATCTGCTTAATCTCTTCCATAGACAATACTCTATTATCTGACTCAGGTAAATACTTTCTAGAAAATGCCTCTTCAAATGTTAAACCTGAGTGTTCCCATACCTTCATCTGCAAAAATCTCTTTGTAGGAAAGGTTTCCTCGACAGTCAAATCCAATTCGGAGCGTGGAATAATAGCCTTTGGTATTTTAGCTACTTCTTCTGGAGTTGGATTTACATTCAATATAGACTCCCACTTATTCAAAAAGAAAAGGGCTGTATTCTTTTGGATAAATGACTCCCAACTAGATACTCTTTTTGATGGAACTTGTCTAAAATCCTCATCTCTAACTAGATTTAAATTTTCTACTTCTTTTAAGTCAATGTATTTAAAAACACCATCTATCTTGCGTATAGCATAAGCATGATCATACTTTTTTGCTGCTTCTTCTATTTGCTCTACTGACTGTATCTCTGGCATGACAGATGTCATGGTTGCAGCCTTAGTTATTTCATAGCTCTCTTCCTGAGTATGATAGTCATAAAATTCTTGAGCTAACTGTTTGATTTCAGGCGTGACTTGGGCTGCGCCATTTTCTCCTTGTTCCGAGATACTTAGACCAGAAGGTCCCTCTACTGGTGTATTTTTGATTGTACCATCATTTGGCAGTTCTTGAGTGATAGGAGGAGTCGACTGATTATTCTGGACTTGATTCCCCTCTGTTTCACTACTTACCTCCTCAGCCTGCACAGTCACTGCCATTGTCCCAGCAAGCAGTAAAGACAGAGGAATTGGGACTAATTTCATTCCCAGTTCTACTTTTTTCCCTAAACTCTTTTTCATATTATTCTCCTTTTAATCTCCTATTTTTGACATTTTAAAAACTTTTTCCCATAGATTGACTAGTAATTCTTTGTGATAACGATTGGCAAGTTCTTTAGATCTTGCCGAAAATTCCCCCCATTCTTTTTCTCCAAATTGGCTAAATCGCTCTAGATGGAGAATATATTGATTAGCGTCATTCTGCGGTATCAGCCAGCCATTCTCTCCATGCTTAATATAAGCGCGATTTGCATAACGCACATCCAAACCTATCAGAGGTAAGCCATTAACTAGAGCTTCGTAAAGAGATGTCGCAAAGGCTTCCGATAGGGATGAGCTGATATAGGCATCATAAGCCTGATAAGACACCTGAGACTGATAGCCCTTAAAATGAACCATATCTTCCAAATCATTGAGCTGAACGACATCTTGCAGCATGGCCATATCTGGACCATCTCCATAGATATCTAATCTAAATTGCTCATACCCTTTAAATTTGAGCAAAGCCATGATTTTCAGCAATAACAGAACATTTTTCTCCTCAGACAAACGACTGACTGTCACCAGACGAATATCCTCTGGATCAAAGACTCTCACTCTTGGATATTGAATCACTTGATCCGCATAGGTTGTTGGAATAAAGAGGGCCTTATCCCTCATCTTTTGAGGCAGATAAGACTCTTGGCCTTCCCCAACCAAAATCAAAGAGTCTAACACATCCTGATCCAGCCAGCTCATCACCTTTTTATTTAACTCTTGTCCGAGGGCAATCATATGATCCTGATGAAGGACGCGACCTACATGAAAATCTTGCTCACGTCTCAAGAGAACATTTTCTGGAATATCCAAACGCTCCATCATCAGCCAGTCTTCTGGCTCAAGCTCCTCCTCAGCAAACTCCTGCAGACTCCTGCCGGCTAATTCTATGCCCAGAAAACGAACTTTACTCCTATCGATTCCCAAGGCTTCATAACTATCCAGCACAAGCTGCCTAGAAGAGGCATTAGCATATATATCTGTATCTGCTTTAGAAACCCACAATTCATAAGGAACTTTCATTTCTTCAAAAAGCTCAAATCGATTGCGGAGGGCAATGTCAATCCCAAATGCCCTAGAACGGATACAAGCATCCACACAAACTACTTTCATTTTCTCCCTTTTAACCTAAAGTAATTCTATATAACAATATCTCACAACTTACAATTTTATGCAAGCGTTTCAGATGATTTTTTTAAAATTTGATTTCTCACTCCACTAAGCCACTTCTTAGATAAGCGTCCACCATTCGCTCTGTCGCAACAACTGAATCAATATGGGTACGCTCATAAGAGTGGCTGGATTCGATGCCAGCGCCTAGCAGAGCATGCTTGACTTCTGCTCCTGCGCTCATTGCTGCAGAGGCGTCTGACCCGTAAAATGGATAGATGTCCAGTTTGTAGGGAATGTCCTGCTCCTTAGCCAAATTTACCAAATGCTGACGGAAGCCATAGTGATAAGGTCCTGATGCATCCTTGACACAGATGGAAACCGTATACTCATCTGTCTGCTGGTCGTCACCCATAGCCCCCATATCAACAGCCAGATACTCCACCGCTTGCTCCGGCAGACTGGAGTTAGCCCCATGACCAACCTCTTCAAAGACACTGAAAGCAAAATGAGTCGTCACCGGAAGCTGAATATTTTCCTCTTTATAAACTCGCAAAAGATTGAGCAAAATAGCTGCGCTGACCTTGTCATCCAAAAAGCGAGACTTGATAAAGCCAGACTCGGTAACTGTGGTACGAGGATCAAAGGAAATAAAATCACCGACTTCGATTCCTAAATCGCGAGTTTCTTTCTCACTTGTCACCTTTTCATCCAAACGAACTTCCATATTGTCCTGAGTACGTTCAACCGTCCCAGCATCCTTATAGACATGGCAGGAAGTCTGGTGAACTAAGATAGTCCCATTGATAGTCTTGCCACTGCTGGCCACATGGACTAGGCAGTTTTCTCCTTCAATCATGTTCCAAGGGAAACCACCAATCCGATCCAGCTTGAGACGACCGTCAGACTTAATAGCCCGAACAATAGCCCCCAGAGTATCCACATGGGCAGTCACTACCCGATGCTGGGCATCATTTTCACCCTTAACCACAACATGGACGCCGCCTTTATTGGTCCGGACAGGCTCATAGCCCATTTCCCCCAGCGTTTTCACCAGATAGTCTGCCACCTCAGCCGTAAAGCCTGTTGGCGAAGGGATAGCCGTTAATTCTTGTAAATATTGAACAGTTTGATTCATGAATGTCTCCTCATCGTTTTTCTTTATTATAGCACAAAGAAAGCCTGAGCAAATAGATTTTCAGCAGGCTTTTAATGATCAAATGCAAGAAAAACTCCTCAATTACTATCGCTGTACTGCTGCTCTTTATCCTCCTGGACTTAATTCTTTTTCAACTCCCAAAAGAATAGATTGCCCAACAATCCTAAGAGAAAAAGCAAGATAGGAATGGCATAAGCTGCTAGGGGATTATAAGCTTCTCCAGCACTAATTTTCATCTGAGAGCCATATGGAGCTATCAACTGATAATAATTAAGACCGCAAAACAAAATCGAAAAGAAAAAGATAGAAAAATAAAGCCGATAGAGATGCCCTAGCAGCTGTCCTTTGAATAAATAAGTAACTTCCCCCATCAGTGTTGCAAAATTCATAACAGCAATTACAAAATAAACAATGACAACAGGAACTAAAAATAGAAAAAGGTAAAGATAACCATAAACAACCCCCGGCTCTGGCTCAATTCCCCAATAACCGTACTGAAAAACCAGTAGATACAAAAATAGGGGCAAAAAAGGAATCACCCTAAACTTCTTATTTTTCATCCACATCTCCCTTTAAATAAAGAAACTTTTTCTTATTTTATTATAACAAACCTTCTTTATAAAACAAGAATTCTCTTTTATTTTAAAATATTCATTGACTGTGAAATCAAGCTTAGCAAATTTCAGCCACCGTAAAAAACAGCCATTCAAATGCCTGCTTACTTTAGAGTTTATATGTTTAAGCGTCAGTACATTATCAAGGATAGATGGTGACAAAGACAAAAAAATCATCTCAGCTAGCTGAGATGATTTGTCTGGCTAAAATTAATTAGCTTTTTTGAAACGATAGACAAGAGCTGATAAAAGAATCAGTGCAAATCCTGCTGCTATCGCAAAGATAGATGTTTCACTGCCAGTTTTCGGCAAAACTTTTTTGCCAGTTGCTGATCCACGAACATCTTTTCCATCTTTATCTGACGAATTACCTGGGGTTCCATCCGTCGAACCGCTTGGTTTATCACCAGATGATGACGGTGGTGGTGTCGAATCTGAAGAAGATGGTGGTGGTGTTGGTCCTTGTGGACGTCTAGCTTCAAATGTCCATGTGCCTGTAAATTTGACATCTGAGCCTGCAATAGTTTTACTATCCGCGTCATATTTAAGGAATTTCCAAGTACCTCCAGTTACTTCAATAGAATCCTTAGCTGGCTGAACCGCTTGAACTGCAGTACCATCTGTGTATTCATTGGCATCGGTCGGCAGCAATTCTGTTACCTCTGCAGGTAAGGCGCGATTCGGATCTTCGCTTACAAATTCATACGTCACCTTATATTTCGGCGCTGGAATGAAATTCCATTTACCAGTAAATTTAAGGTCCTTATCCGCAACAGTCTGTGCATTCGTTTCTGCATAGCCTTCGAAAGTCCATGTGCCTTCAGTAACTGTAACACTTGTTTTAGCAGGCTGCTTAGCGTCTACATTAGTACCACTAGTGTAGCGATTAGTATCTGCTGGAAGCAAATCAGTTACTTCTTTTGGCAGGTTTGGATAGGCTGGGTTAGAGCTGAGAAACTCATAGCTGACACCATAGTCTTTATAACTGTTGGTGAATGTTGGATTGTTACCTGCGACAGCAGCTTCCAATTTAGCATTGTTTTCAGTCACTGTGACAGTCACAGTATGTTCTTTACTGTCATACGTTACTCCAGCTTCATTTCCAGCCACTTCTTTCAGCTTGTAGGTATAAGTCCCTTCTTTATCATAGTTGATCTCAGGAAACTTGATATTACCATTGGCGTCATTTGTTGCTTGAAGTTCCACGTTATTTCCGCCAACCTCAGTCAGCTTGAAAGTGTACTTACCAGCTTCAAGTGCTTTACCATCCAGAACTTTCTTAGCGGTAATCGCTGCAGTTGCTGGCTCTAACTTGTAGGTATTGGTGAAAGCATCACGGTCATAGGTAACCGCTGCTGTCTTGACGCCGTTGTTGTCTGTTACAGTAACAGTAACATTGATGTCTGAATTTGCATCGTTTGTCACACCTGGCAGATTGCTTGCTCGTTCACGAATGACATAGTTAAAGGTTCCCTCATTTTTGAAACGAAGTTTCTTAAAGGTGACGGCACCGTCTTTGTTTGTTACCGTTTGAACAACTTTGTCGTTGTCATCCTTATTGATCAAATCAAAAGTAAATTCACCATCTGCCAAATTGCGGCCAGTCAATTCCTTTTTGACTTTGAAGATAACTTCATCCGAACGGGTACCTTCCCCGACACCATCAAGAGTTGTCAAAGGTGCAAATGGACGTGATACTAAATCTGGCATCTTTTGTCCATTAGACGTAACGGTTACATCGTTAAAGGCTTTTTTGGTCACCTTATCAACTGGCTCTGTCAAACGTGTCCGATAGATAACATAAATACCTCTTCCACTCAAATCCCCAGCATTGACTGTGAAATGATTGGAGTCAGTGATTGTCACAATCTGGCTCGGATTAAAGGATTGACGTGTGCCAGAAGCACCTTCCCACTCAGTAAAGTAGTAACCTGTAATCCCTGAATCTTCATCCAGCTCTTGGCCTTCTGGAATAGCGTCCTCAATGACAACTTGACCAAGATTTTGGACATCACGATTGACACGGATACGCCAGTTGACGTAGTTTGGATCCTTAGAATCCTGAACCCCCCACTTGGAATACCCCTGAGGTTCTTCATCAACCTTGATACGCTTCAGCCTATAGGTTCTAGCACCTGGGAAATTAACTTCTTGCTCTTGGTCATAAGGCATATTATCAGCCCAAACCACTGTGAAAGAAGATTGAATACGCTTGGTATCTGGCATTTTCGCAAAATACTCAGCATTTGTGACTGTAATGGTCGCTGTATTGGTAACAGGATCTGTCACCAACTTGGCAACAACAGTACCATCCGGTGCACTTATGTTTTCCTCCAAAGTTCGCTCAATTTTGAACTGTGATGGAACACGATAAACCATGGTATCACCATTATTTAATACTTTGCTATCCTCAAATGTATAGGTCGGAGCAATGTAAAATTTACCTTCACCGTAGCCTGTATCCTTTAAAGGATTAGTATTAATGGTAACATCTGTAGTTAGCTGATAATCACTTTCACCTAACTCTGCAGCAGAAACCCTAGGACTTGAGCTTAACAAGGGAAGAAAGGTTGATACCAAAAGCAGCAAAGTCATCAGAGCATGAGACACTTTATGATAAGTTTGTTTCACCTTGAATGCGGTCCTCCTTCTTTTTATATTTTATTTTAGACAAATGCTGGCAGGCACACCATCACCTGTCTACCCCCTCATTTTCAGCCGGTTCTAAATCAAGATTTATTACCAAACTAAAAATGATAGTACTCGTATATGATAAGCAAATATGACATATACATATCAATTATAACATAAAAATTATAATTTACGCCTTGTAAACTATAATTTTTATTAGCATTTTTCTATTCTTTGTCTACTTTCGTTACAAAAAAGTTACAAATTGGTTTTTAATCTAACTCGGATGGATTATTATTGTTTTATTAGAAATAAATGGCAAAAAATACCTAGACTTTTTATAGTCTAGATATTTTTAGTATTTCTGAAAAACATTTTGCCGCTTACTTATTAAAGATTGACTGTCTGAAGTCGTCTGTCTCACGAAGATAAGCATTGTAAATCTTCTTCTTGAGCAGGTTGACCCAGCTAGCATCAACACGGCTGGTAGCATTAGTAATGTTGCGTACATCCTCTGCCACTGCTTCGTCCATTAGCTTCTGCATCTCTTCATAAGAATGAATGGTTACTTTCTTAGTACTGTTTGGATTTTTAAGCTCGTACTCAATAGTGATTGGCTTGAGCTTAGTCAGCTGATCAATCCGCTCCTTATACATAGCTTTCTTGAAGGCTACCCAGGAATCATATTCACCCTTGAATACATTTTCCAAGACTTTCTGGTCAGTTACGAGACCAACATCTCTTCCGGACCATCCATCCCACGTTTTCTTACCTTCATCAAAGGCTTCCTTAGAGTACTTACCAGAAACATAAGGGATAAATCCTTCATGGTAACCCTTGGCTGCCAGTAACTCGTAGGCTGTGCGGCGGAACATAACGTCACCCGGCGCTCCATTTGGATTGCTCAAGGCTGAATAGATTGGTGAGAAGAGACTGAGACTGAGGTAGCCATTTCGTCCATATCTACCACTATCCTTGTTCTCCCGACGAGTGATAACATCATTTTCAATCAGGGAGTTAAAGGTCTTCAGTTGCTTGATTTCTTCAGCAGTAAAGCTTCGCGTCTGGTTTCCAGCATGGGTCTCCTTACCATACTTATCAGTAACGTAGTAATTCTCCATCTTTCTGAACCACTGGAGTTTAGCATCATCGCTCTGCTTCAGCATAGAGGTACCTTCTAGGTAATCCAGCGTGTAAATCATGTCAAACATACCATGGACATAGTGTTGCAGGTCTTCTGCATTTTGAACGCGCTCTTTGAAGTTATATGTGTGTAGGCGCGTCTTAGAGTCCTTGTCCACCTTGAAGAGGGTATTGAGTGTAATGGTTGCCTCATCTGCACTTGGAGTGGACTGCAGGAGTCCGCGAGCATAAAGCTCAGCTCCCAGACCTTCGCGGCGGCCATTGCCCTCAAAGTAAATGCCACCGTCAGAATTATGGGTCATTTCATGCGTGTAGACAGAGTTACCATAGTCTTCTAACAATTTAGCTGCATCAAAGTGGGTTACACTTCCTGTAGCATAGGCATTATAGCCCTTGCTAGGATACCACTTGCCGGCTGGTCCAAAGAATTCCTGCATAGCCAGTGATTTTTTGTCATTAGCTGGAGCCCAATATCTTTTACCATCCTTGTCAACCAATGAGAATCCATCGTAAACCAGAACAGAACGGAAGAGCTTGTCCTTGCTTTCATCGCTTAGAATCTTATACCAGAAATCATAGTGATCGCGCTGGTATTCAGCTGTTTTTCTCACTCGGTCTTCGACAAATTCAGCTAGCTCTGCATCTGTCCGAACCCTGCCATTAGCATCAAGGCGATAACGGTCATAAGCCCCCATGGAGATGGTAGACATATTGGAGATAGCATAGACACCCTTCTCAGTCATGGTCAAGAGCGGCAGAAGCATGCCCTTGTGTTCCCAGTTATCAGCAGTAATTTTGTCGTAAACGCCGACAGAATACTTACTCTTGTCTTCGGCTGCATCCTGAAGCTGTCTCGCTTCTGCTAAATCGGACTTAGCCTCAACGATGTAGGCCTTTGTATTGGTCTTGAGCCATTCATTATTGCTCTTGTCCGGCAGGAAGAGCTGACGATAGCCTTCCAGATAGTTGAAGAGTCCTCGTTTACCAGTCGCTTCAGAAAGTGAGGCATCATAAGCCATATAGTTGTTCTTAGCTTTAAGATTGTTCATGCCTGACTTACCAAGTGAAATGATGGTATCTAAGGTTGAAGCATTATGATTTCCAAAGAAGTCAAATTTATAGGCTGATAAATCCTTGACATTGATATTGTCATAGTTGATATTATACCAACGGTTGAGATAGGTTAGACCAAGTAAGAAGGCTTCTTTATTGTCTTTAATTTGCTGAGCTATATAGTCTGATACAACATTGCCTTCCGTATTGATAGACTTGTCCATAGCCAGTACCTTGCGTAACTCTTGTGACAGCTTGGTCTTGACTTGGTCAAAAGCCGTATCCAGATAGAGATCATCCAAAGAAGTGTCAGCATTGATGCCTAAAACAGTCCGCATAGCTGGCGAATCAAGGACAACCTTGTTCAATTCCGGTAGCACTTGATTGAGAACTCTGCTATAGTCTGATAGGAAGGCTTCTGGTGTATAAAGAAGGTCTAGGCCATTTACAGTATATTCTGCAATTGCCTTATATTTGAAATCTCCCTTATAGGTCAGATTCAGGTATTCAACTGTATTATCCTCGAAGTGCAGCATCAAGCGATTAATCGCTGTCTTGTTGCTATTGATATCAGTGATAACCTGGTCGCCCTTCATTGGAACAACATCCAGCAAGTAATCGGTATTGAGCTTGTGATTATCTGGAAGTTTATTTCCGTAGGCAACAATGGTTTCCTTATTGTAGAATGGCAGGAGTTTTTCCATGTTAGCATAAGCTATCAGACGGTCTTCTCGAGCATTCTTTTCCTGAGCATAATTGACAGAATAAAGGTTGAGATTCGTGTCTTCCAGCGTGGTCGTAATGTCTAAGCTAGCCAGCTTCTCTTCTGCCTCGTTCAGAGTCAGTGTTGAAGTGACAAACTTGTCATTTTCCAGTGTTTTATTTCCTTCAACGGCATAAGCTTCTGTGATACGGTTGTTCTCATATCCCTGATCGCCAGAAATACTGTAAACATTTGTACCGCTGACGTTGCTGATGACATTATCAATCAAGCCATTGAAGTAATTGGAACCTACTACACCGCCAATCTGACCGTTCTTAGTAGAGTTTTGAATCTTTCCAGCTACATAAGAGCGGCTGATGCGGGCATTGTTTTCTAAGCGGCCAACCAGACCACCGAAGCGTTGGTTGTTGGCTCTAGCGCCTGCTAGAATAGTCACATCTGCCCTGCTTTGGCTAATCAAGGAGTTTC
>ERZ773069.1156-NODE-1156-length-15730-cov-27.930271_pt1 | contig 15730 bp, 10 predicted proteins | sample MGYA00580619_ERZ773069 | MGnify/ENA primary metagenome ERZ773069 (study PRJEB29015, sample SAMEA2738007) | human oral metagenome | biome: human oral; feature: human-associated habitat; material: dental | place: China | collected 2108 ...
CCCTTGTGCTTATAGAATTCCTTGTCCTCAGTGGCAATAAGGCCCTTCTTGGCATAGTCACTGATCTGGTTGAGGTCTGTCAGTGTTGTCCTGTTCTCCGACCACACCTCAGCAAACTTGTTCCCATTGATGTCATAGAGAGTGTTCCTCTGTCCGATCTCAATGTCGTCCAGGTTCTCAGGCAGGCTCTTCCAGTACTCTGCTGCTGGCTCAACAACCTGTGCAGTACCAGACAAAGCCATCACAGGCCATACCGACATGAGAGCACCAGCAAGACAGGAAACCAGAACAAACACGCCTATGTTTCTCATCACATAGGCGAAGTGCCCACCTCGTGTTCTAGAGACCTTCTTGTCTCTACCCACTGTAACTGGTGATCCAGCAAAAAAGTCGTCAACACCTACATCTACAGCGTTCTTCATCCTGTGGTAGTTATCCAGAAGAGCCACCTAGAACCAACCCTCACGCATCATAATCTACAACTTACTGATGTGAATTGTATCATATCTGTCGTGATGTCAGCAGGTAAAAATACTTTAGTGACAAATCAGCAACATTCAGAGCGTACTATTTACCACTCAGGAAAAGTTGTCGCTGGCTCTTGGAGGCTGCGTTGGTGAACCGTCATAAACAGACCTTCTCTTCCTTGGTGAATCCTCACAAAAATCATCAAGAAAGACTACTGAGTCACCAAACATGCTCAGGATCTTGCTTCCAGCAGGACTGTTAAGACTTCTGTCCATCTCTTTAGGCGTACTGACAGACGTCACAATAACTGGCACAGGGTTGGAGTAGATGTGCTCTATCACACGCTCAACAGAGGGCTTCTCCATCGTGTTATGAAGCCCGTTCTTAGAGCCAAGCCCTTCAATAATCAGAGCGGACATTCTTGACGACAGAATCTCTTCAAGTCTCCTGTGACCATCAAAGCCAGATCTTCCCAGTGAGACAATCTGCTCCTCTGAAATAGTCTTCACGCCAGAAGGAGAAACCACACCCTTACCAATCATCCTTCTAATGGCAGCATAGGCAAGAAGCATCTTCTCCTTCTCATTACCTCCAGCAATCCACAGGTAAGGAACCTTTCTGTTGTCAACCAGTTTCTTGACAGATGCAGAGGCATCAGACCTGATAGAACTCAGTGTTACCGGCTTATCCGAGTCATTAGGGAATCTCTCTGAGACCACATCATCCCAGAACCTCAGACCCTTCTTTCTGAGACGGAACTGCTGCTTCTTCTCCACGCTCTCATATAGGCTGTCATAACGCCTGATAGCATCACCAAACTTACCATAGTCTGGCCTGTTATGGCGAATAACACCCTCAGTAACCTCAGGAAGGCTACTTACGGCTAAAGAGAAGTCAGAAGCAGTCACACTCATCTCCTTCTAGTTCTGTGAGTACTCTCGGTCGTATCGTCTACCAGCAATGTCAAGAGACGTTGGGGTGATGGTCTGCCTGCTGTAGAACACAGACTCCACAGCATAGACGTACTTGCGCTCGCTCCATCCATTCTCGAGAACCAGTTTGATGTAGAACCTTTTAACCTCTCTAAAAATATGATCCATTCCCATAGCAGACGTCTCAAAATATGACGAGTATTTGCTCACAGGATCAATGAACTCATGAAAACGACTCAGAAAATTCGTTGCCTTGGAGTCATCTGTGAGGTTGTTGTGCTCAATCTCATCATCCACTCCATCAAACAGAGAAGGTTGACCTTGGTGCTCAGGGTTTCTCCTGGATGACACATGTCTGTTCAGCACGTAACCACGACCTGACATAAACCCCATCCTTGCCTGTTGTAGAAAAAATGTTGAATCATGAGAAAATCTCTGATGTATGAGATGCCTCTCACTGATGTATCTATCACTGAGTTGCATCTCACAATTATAGCACACAATGTTCTCAGTGTCATACCTCAGAAGTCTGGATCGATGTCTCCGAACTCGTCGTCATCTGACTCAAACTCGTCAAAATCATCCAGATCATCGTCAAACCCATCATCTCCGCCAACATAGTCACTCTCTGACTCCAGGTCATCATCTGAGAAGTCTGAGTGAGACACGTCCTTCTCCTTCTTGATCTCACGGAACATGGAGTTGGCGAGGTTGGAGTGACAGTTGATGATCTTGTTGGACACACCATCACGCTGCTTGGCGAGAATAATCTTGGTGATTCCGACAGTGTTGTCAGTCTTCGTATCACGATGAAGCAGGATAATGACATCGGAGTCCTGAGCAATAGCGTGAGACTCACGGATGTTGTCAAGAGTAGGCATGACATCCTCGCCGTCATCGTCTCCACCCTGTTTTCTGTTCAACTGAGCTAGAGACATAACAGGAATGCCAAGTGCACGAGCCATCCGCTTCATATCCTTGGAGATTGAGGCAACCTCTTCCTGCCTGTTTGTGTACCTTCTTGGTGAAGACACAAGTTGCAGGTAGTCAACGATAATCATGTCCAAGCCGTCAGGGCTTGTTGCCTGCTTCTGGGCCTTTGAACGGATAGTGTCAATCGAGATCTTGTCATCAGTGTCAATGTGAATCTTCAGTTCTCTCAGACGCTTAGTGGTCTCAAAGACTTTCTGACGATCCTCTTCAGACAGCAGACCACTCTTGAGTTTGTTCAATGGAACACCACTCATGTTGGCGACAATACGATTGACAATCTCCTCATGGCTCATCTCAAGAGAGAAGAACATGACACTGTATCCAGCCTCAGCGGCAGCAATTGCCTGCATGACAGCGAAGACAGACTTACCAACACCAGTTCTTGCAGCCACAGTGATAAACTGGCCTGGCATGAATCCACCAGTAAACTTGTTAAGGGATGGCACCAGAGTAGGTATACCTTGTAGCCCTTCGATTCCCAGTTCCTTGTTCTCCTCGCTGAGCCTCTTACGCTCATCAAGAATGAGATCATAGTCCTCAACGAAGTTCGCCACACTGACGGTCTTGGAGTCGTCAGACAGTTTCAGAAGTTCCTGATTCAGCGTATCCTGAATCTCTGAGATGCTTTGGCTGGCAGATACACCAGAGTCGCCTACAAGGGTCTTCTGAGCCTCTTTGAGAGCCTGTCTGATGGTCTCCTTGGACGAGTACTCTCGAATGATTCTAGCGTATGTAACAGGCGTTGCTTCAAGCCTGGCGGCCTCCCCCTTGACTCTGAGAGAGAAGAGTTCACGAAGACCACCAACATTCTTCAGTCTTCCGTGCTGCTCTAAGTCTGCGCCCACAGTTGTCACAGAAACCGCTTCGTCAGAGCGTATCAGACGAGCAATTGACGCCATGATCTCACGGTACGAGGCGACACTGAAGTCGTCCTCATCAATGATCTCTAGAACACGGTCAGCGTCAATGTCATCATACAGAAGACTGGCAACAAGGCCCTTCTGAGCAATCTCATACGGGTCATAGTCACTTCTGCTAGAACTACTGCTTGAAGAGCGAGACTTAGTAGATCGTGATACAGACTTATTGGTCTTGGAGGAGGGCTCATGACTTTCGTCTGACTGAGACGATTCACTGCTTCTGCTGAAGTTGCTTGAATCAGATGAGTCTTGCTCTGACTGATGACTGTTTGGGTGACTCTCAGAGTCAGTATCAGTGTCTACGTTCTCGTCGGAAACGCTATCCTGATTGTTCTTCTCTGTCACTGCATCCAACTCAGAGTCATCGTTCTGGTTGCTTTCTTCGTTGCTGTACTGTGAGTAGTGAGAAGCGTCATAAGGATAGTTCTCCTGATCTACCCCAGGAAGAAACAGCAACTCGTCATCATCCACAGAGAAGCCTGGTGGAACAGAGTCACTGTCGTAGAAGTCCTCCTGGCTCATTTCCACCCCTCAAAGCAAACAAATTAACATCAAAGTACAATATGTCCCCATGCAGAACGAACGACATATCTGCTAATCCATCTTAACAAGTCATCTCTCCTGCTTGCTCATAACTACCTAAAGAATCCCATACGCAAAGAACACGCACTGACAATCTGTGTCAACAAAAGAAGACCTCAAGAGCAGTACTAGGAGGAGAGAACTGTACTACTCTCGAGATCTTCTGGAGCCAGCGTCAGTGCTGGAATGGCTGACCCCATTGTCGTTCCTCTGTTGGCCGATAAACCAGCACCACCAAAGAGGATGAGGATTGTAGTGTCCTACTTAGCCATGCGAATCTGACGCTCTGCTGTCAGGTTCGAGAACGCTGCTGCGATCTTCATTGTCTCCTTCTTGAAGAACTCCTTCTCCTTCTTGGTCAGACCCTTAAACGAGTTCTGCATTCCAAGGAAAGCCTGCAACTGAGAGGCACCGAAAGACTCTCGTTCAATCCTGATCAGCGTATTGAAGATCTCAATAGAGTTGGCGTAGAGATCCTTGTTGATAATCTCAGGATTCACAGCAGCGTTCAGAATAGTCTGGAAGTCGTTCTGTGACAGACGACGCCACTCAGCATCAGACAGAGACTTCGGGTTCTTGATAATCTCCACGACATTCAAAGCACCGTTACGTGTCAGGAACTCACGGAATTTCACAGATCCTTCAAGACCGACATTCGACTCTGCGAGTCCGTCAATAACGAAGTTAGCTCGATCCTTGTCAGCGTCAATCATGTCCAGAACGCGAGCAAGTTCATCCCATGTCCTGTATGACGGCCATGCGTTGATAGCGGCAGTACGTGTGGACGGGTCAGTCAGGTCCTTCTCGTAGACTGCCTTAGCTCCATCTGTACTGGCCTCATTGATGTCTGGCATCTTGTGAATAAGACCAGGATTCTCCTCAAGGAACCTGACGATAAATGAGCGCCACTTACCCTCGTTGGAGTCCTCAGCGACCCTTCCCCAAGCCGTCTTCATTCCCTCCAGCCACTTGAAGTTGTCAGGGATCCAGCGCAGCCACGCAAAACGGTTGGCTGTAGCCATATCCATCTCATAGCCATCGGCGGCGGACTCAGTTGGGTTCATTGCTCCAACGATAATGACCTCATCCGGGAAGAAGTCGCCGTTAGGGAACTGCCTGTCCTGAACCAGCGACAGAAGTGATGCACGAGTTGCTGGCGACGTGTTGGAGAACTCGTCAAAGAACAGGATGACCTTACGACGCTCCTGGATGAACACCTGCCATGACTGGGGAGCGTACTCGGTGACAGGAATCACTCGAACATCCTGATCCCCACGCCTCTCCTTTTTGATTGTGTGAGGGTTGATTGAACTGACGAACGAGTCGATCTCCTTGGTACCAAGGTGCAGGTCCTCAATAACGATCTCACCACGAGTCGGGAATCCACTCACATCCTCAGGCTGCATACGCGACCCGATAATCGTGACCAGATCGTATCCAATCTCCTGAGCAATAGACCGAACAGTAGCAGTCTTGGTCATACCAGGGTCAGAGACCATCATGACGGCCCTGAGTGCATCCATGTTTGCTCGAAGGATGCCCTCAGCCATGGTGTAGGCGCCGTAGTTCTTGAAAGACTTCTGGTTCTGATCTGTGTTGTTCGTCATTCTGGCTCTCCTCTTCCCTAGTGACGAAAATCTCTTATCAACTTGTGAGTGAACACTATCACAAAGAAGTCCTGTGTGCAACCCCTCACAGAAGATTGCACACAGGACTTCTTCAAATATGCTCTGACCAGCAAAAACATCAGTTCCCGAGAGAACTCCTCAGGTCAACTGGTATTTCTGGTCAGTGATGTATCTCACTCCTCGTCAGCATCCTCAATGTACTGCTCATCCTGAGCCAGTTCATCATCTACTGCCTCTGGAGCATCATCCTCATCATCCTGAGACGAGACGGGATCCTCATCGGCCTCCTCGATGCTCTTCTTCAGAGCCTTCCTGAGACGAACCAGGATGGATGGGTCACTCTCAATAGTGGCAGTGGCCTTAGCACGACCAACACCCAACTTCTCACCAGTCTCGGTCTCGTACAAGGTGTTGCCATTCTTGGTGATGATTCCGTAGTCAGGACCAACCAGAACAATCTCAGCAGCCAGGTTGATACCATGACCGTAGGAAAGAACTGTCTCACCCTCAGCGAACGGCGGAGCAATCTTGTTCTTGACAATCTTGAACTTCAGTGTTAGACCAATGGTGTTCTTACCCTCCATGATCGGCTTACCACGAGACATACGGATACGCTGAGTACAGTAGAACTTCAAGGCGTTTCCACCAGTCGTGGTCTCAGGGTTACCATACATGACCCCAATCTTCTCACGAGTCTGGTTGATGAAGATCACGGTCGTTCCTGTATTGGCAGCAACCTGAACAACTCGCTTTAGCATCTTTGACATCAGCCTGGCAAGAACACCGATAGTCTGGTCGTCAGCAACACCCTCCAGCTCCTTACGAGGAATCAGAGCAGCAACCGAGTCAAGAACGATGATGTCAACACCCCTGGACTCAGCAGCCTTGACAATCAGGTCCAGAGCAGTCTCAGCAGCAGAAGGCTGAGCAACGAACAGGTTGTCAATGTCAACACCCAGTTTCTTCGCGTACACAGGATCCAGAGCGTTCTCAGCATCAATGAACAGTGCTGTACCACCATCAGACTGCACGTTACCAACAGCAGTCAGGGCGAAAGTAGTCTTACCAGATGACTCAGGACCATAGATCTCCACAACACGTCCACGACCAAACCCTCCTCCGAGTTTTGCGTCAAGTACAACACTTCCAGAGGAGATGGTCGGTACGCGCTTACTTGGGCGATTACCCAGTTTGACAATCAGTTCATCATCAGAGTACTGATCAGAGAACAGACTGTCCTTGTTCATCTCCTTGAAGATCTTCTCAAGTTGTGCAACACGCTCATTTACAGGCATTTTCAACCACTTTCACTAAGATTTCTCTGTCATAGTCAATCTTAACGAAAGTATGAGGAAGGTCACCTCTGTATGCACATTCTGTTCTTGAGTGAACAAGTGGAGTGTGCTAGAGGTGACCTTCCAGTAGTTGCTGACCTGTTTGTCAGATTGTCTCAGTCATTGTACTTCTCGGTGTGAATGTCAATGACTGTTGTGGCCTGCTTCAACTTCATCGGACAGTTCTTGTAACTCTCCTTCTGAGTGATAAGGATGACTGTCTTGAACTTCGTTGAAGGATCTGTGACTGTATGATAGATCTGCTCCCAGTCCTCATCAGCAAGGTATCCGTCTGTCGCCAGAATGAAGATGTCAGGCTGCTTCTTGTTGGGCAGAGACTTGATGAACTCAAACCCAGAGTGCATCCATGTTCCTCCACCACCAGAAAGATTCAACTTATTGACGTTATTGACAACCTCAATGCTCTTGACATCTGTGTCGATGCAGAACATCTCAACGCCGCCCTTGGTCTTGCTGGCGCCCTTGATGATGGACACGACCTCAGTAATGGCTGCTGAGAAGTCAGGGTTGGACATAGACCCGGACGAGTCAATACCAATCATTACAGTAGGCTTGATAGCAGACGATCCCCTGAAGATAGGCTGGTTCTTACCACCACCGAAACGACGATTTGGACGACGATAGGTACGAATCGTCTTACCAGCCATAATCTCGCCATAAGCCTTAGCAATACTCTGACGGAGAATGGTCTGCCACTTGACCTTAGGAGTACCCATCAGTTTCAGGGCAAGCATCAGGAACTCATCGCCAGAGCCATCAGAGGACTGGTTGCGGGAGTTTTGATCCTGGACAATCCTGGTCCTTACGCTGTCACGAGCAGCAGCCTGTGTGGCACTGGACTTTCTTTCGATACCAGCAGCATCAGCAGCCTGCTCACGAAGGTCATTCGAAGTGTCGCATGTCATGCTCTTCTCGCTAGGACCAGTTGTGTTCTTGCTCTTCATGTCCTCAGCAAGACGGTCATTGCTCTCACTGATCTTGTCAGACTGCTGGTTCTGACCGTCTCCGCTATCGCCCTCAGAGTCAGAATCCTGCCCTTGGTTCTGACCAGAAGAACCAGAACCATTTCCTGACTGTCCTCCGTCGCTCTGTTGACCATCACCAGCAGAACCGCCTCCGTCACCACTGGGATCGCCCTGCTGGTCGCCACTGCCACCACCTGAGCCACTGTCATTGGAATTGGGCTGCTGGCCGTTAGATCCACCAGACTGAGGACCAAGAGACGAGAAATCAGTGCCAGAGCCTAGTTGGATCCTACTACCACGACGCTTCTTCTTAGACGAGGAACCACCACCAGAGTTACCACTCTGCTCATTGTCGTCACCATCATCTTCCTGCTGACCACCACTTCCTGAACCATTCTGAGACTGATCGGAAGCATCACCCTGAGAAGAACCAGAATTGGCATCATTACTGTTATTTCCGCTCTGAGAGGAACTTGGGTCAGTGTCACTACTGTTGTTGTTCCCGTTCTGAGAGGAACTAGAGGACCCACTGTCTCCTTGTTGGGAACCATCTCCTGAGTCACTGTCATCAGACTGGCTACCAGATCCAGAACTACCAGATCCTTGTGACTGACTGCTACTAGATCCAGACTGAGACTGACCAGAACCATCGCTATCACTGGGATCGCTCCACTCGTCAGGCTGAGACTGTGATGAACCACCTGAACCCTGAGATGACTCACTAGACTGCTGGCTACTGCTACTTGATCCAGAGCCACTGCCGCCAGAGTTGTCCTGAGGCTGCTGCTCCTGGTTGTCAGAATCACTGTCACCAGATCCGCCACCACCGCTCATCTGATCCGGCAGACTTCCATCATCCTCAGCAGACGAACTCTGATCGCCTGAACTACTGTCCTGTGATGGAGAACTGGGACTTGAGGAAGCATCACTCTGCTGCATCCTGGACTCATCACGACTAAGGATTTGGTCAAGTTGAGCATTCCAGTTGTCGTTGTACCACTCCATGGTCTTGAACTTCTTCAGGTCATAGTCCTGCGGAAGAAGCATGTGACTCGTTGTCATAGTACGGTTGGCGTGAAGGCACGTGTTAATCTCAAGGTCACCAACAATGTTAGCACGTGCAGCACAAACACCAGCCGTTGCAAAACGAGTGAAGTGGTTGTTCAGAAGGTGCATGACCTCGTGAGTCAACCAGGTTGCACGAGTACTTGGGTCCAGAGCGTACAGGAACCGGTACGACAGACCAACACGAGCGTGTTTGTCTGTGTAGCACGTCTCGGCAGTAGCGTCAACAAACGGAGAGAGCAGAGCAAAACCCTCACGGAACACAGGAGTACGATTCACAGCCGTGAGAACGGTCTCTGTGAAGATACCCAGTTCCTCCTGAGTGAGTTTCCGGATCCATCCATTAGGTGTTGTCAGATCACGAATACGACGCTTGATAACCTCATCGTTATTGATTTCAGGAAGAGCCTTAACAGAAGCCTCATTGCGCTTCTTCTTGCCCTGAAGTTGCTTCTTCAGTGACTCAACATCAGTTCCCAGTGACTTAGCAGCCTCCTGGTTTGTAATACGTCTCATATCTTCTCCTCCATGCCCTGTAATCTCTCCTACATCAGGACGTGTGACATTCTACACTCTCAGGTGAGAAAAGTCAACCACCAATAGAAGATGCTCAAAGCAGAGTAAACAGAATTATGACAAACAGTAAACCAAGCGTGAGAAGATTCAAAAGTTCTTCTCACGCTTGGTTCTCTTGTTGCTTGTGTCAGATGTTGTGCTTGGTCAGGTACTTGTTAGAAATGATCTTGAAGTTCCGGTTCCTGTCCATCCAGATCGGAACCTCCTGACCAGCAGCCAGATGGAACACAATACCCTCATCACGGCAGCCCTTAGTCACGTTGTCACGAAGAGTAGCGACCTTCTCAATCATCTCGTCAATCGTACCACGAGGCATCCAGTCGTCACCCAGAGCAGGAACAGCAACCTTCAGCAGCCGCTCGTCCCAGTCCTCACGATCCACCTTCTCGCCGTCCTGATACACTGCGAACACCTTCAAGGTAGCGGTATCAAACTTGAGTCGGTTCTTCTGGATCCCAGGACCAAGCAACTCGGCCTGAACAGACATACCAGGATGCTCACGAAGCACATCAGTAATACCAACCCTCTCAGCAATCTGGTAACCAAGAGTGTTCTCAGTAGGAATCTCCCAGTTACGAGAGTAGGCGTGAATCGTACCATCAATGTTGGCAAACGTCTGCGACATTCCGTCAACCTTGACTGTCGGAATCCACTTCAGACCAAGAATCTCGTCCCAGTGCTCAGCAAGCGACTGCACACGCTCAGCATCCGACTTGGGAGCCATAGCCTCGTTGAACTTACCAATAACACCAGCCTGAGCAGGAAGCGGCTCCTCGTACTTGATGACTCCAGCCTCCTTGGTGATGTCAGCACCAACAGGAAGAGAATCAATCTGCTCCTGAGTAAAACCGATCTCGTCAAGACCCATGATAAGACCCTGTGAGTACACTCCTCGCATCTTCATAGTCCGAAGGACGTGACCAGACGAGGTGTTACCATCCTCATCGGTGTACTTACGAACCCCACGAGACATGAAAGCAGCATAGCGAGAATCCGTCTCAGGCAGAAGAGAGTCAATCTCGAAGTAGGCAATCTTGTCGCCAGTCGAGAACTGATCCTTCTTGACAATGACGTTCCAGCCAAGAACACGAGCGTTGACAATACGATCAGCATTCTTGATAGGGGTGATGTCAGTGATGGTCTGGACTGATACCAGATGACGCATGTACTTCTCCTTGGTTCGGGTGCTACATAAAGTGCTCTATCAGAGGCATATGCAGCACAAGTAGTTAGTGTTATGTTGAGGTACCAATCCAGAGAATCAGTCATGATCTCCAGATGAGTACATACTACTCTGCTATCACCTGCTATGTCAAACAGAAAAGTTGTGATCTGTGCAACATCAACCCTCTTGCACAGATCACAACCTATCATGCATGACTCTATAGCGTGTAAGCGCTACTTCACACCAACCGCCTCGTTGAACGCCTTCAGGATGTCCTTGTTCTTGAAATCAATCTTCGTTCCAGAAGCCTTGCCATCAGAACTGTACTTGACACCAGTGAAGATGGCTGGAGTGGAGAAACCACCAGGGAACAGGTCAGATCTCTTCACCTGCTTCTCAGACGTCTTCTTGATCCAGTCAGCATAACGATGCTCAGGAATAGTCTTGGCAACATCTGCTGGCACTCCTGCACCCACAGCAGCCTCCACAAGAGCCTGATCCGTCACTGGCTTCTGACCATAGTTCTGAGTGCCCTCCTGAGGCTGGAAATCCTTACGATACAGTGCTGACAGAAACTCCAATGCGTGCTCTGGGCTGTTCTCAGCAACAGTCACGAAGGAGTTGATAGCACGAGTTGAGTACTTGTCTGTTGACGCCTCATCCAGGAACGATACAGGAGACAGACGCAGGTCAATGTAACCAGACTTCACCAGTTCCTTCATTCTGTCACCAGAAGCACGATGCACAGCACCACACCCAGGACACAGAGGGTCGAAGAAGTCATCAACTCTGGTAGCGTTACTCTTCAAGTTATCTGACTTCACTTGAAAAGCACCATGCTCATCAAAGTTCTTAGGTGTCAGTTGCGTGGCAGCCTGAGTCCAGCCATCAGAGTCCTTCTTGTTGTGAGCAGTGACCGCTATGTATCCTGTCAGTCCAATCAGAACGGCAATCACAGACACAAGAGCCGATACTCTGACAATCTTGTCCCGGCGGGCCTTCTTCTTTGCCTGCTTGCGCATCTCGGCTGCACGTTGACGCCTTTCCTGGCGACGCTCTTCCTTTGTCTTGCTCTCTGCCAAGTTGTTCTCCTTCATCTATCTACTAACTGATTCAGTATCAGAAACCAGTGTCTTCTCTATACTGTGAAACAACAGAGTCACTAAGAGCCTGTCGCTGCTCACAGAACCTTGTCCACAAGTCCTGCAAGGTCTTGTCCTTCTTTGCTGCTGGAAGGTATCGGTCAGTACTGAAACACATGTTGTACACCTGAATGAAACCAGCGTCCCAACGATCAAGACCATACTCTGTTCGACCAGGAGTATTGACGTACTCATGACGGTACTTGAACGAGACTTTAAGAATCTCACCCCATGTCCTCAAAAGACTTCTAGCATTATCAGACAGGTTGCCAGACCTTGCAGCATCTTCAAGCCACGTTGAGGCAAAACGCTCACCAGATCTCTGAATCTCTGAGAGCATCTGAGAACCACCCTGATCCAGATTGTCTAGAGCCACATCCTCCATGAACCTGTTGAACACAGGAAAGAACTCGTTGTCAACATCCCAGGTCCTACATCTGGAACTGTAACCACTCAGTGATGTCTGACGGCTACCAGAACTGAACAGCGCCAGAGTCACGCAGTCTGCCTCAAACTCCTTGTAAGAATCAGAACTGGTGAACTCATCAGTCATCCTAACAAAGACGTCTCTGTCATGAATCCAGTCGGTTCCTTCTGACTTGATGGCCTTGTAGCAGTTCTTGATGACCGCAAACACAGTACATGCTTCAGCGAAGTTACCAGAGTCAACAGGCACTCCATCGCCAGAACGGTTTGTGATAGTAAACATACTGGTCTTCAGGTCGGCACCCTTGAAAGTGTCTCGCTTCTGCAGGAACCCGAAAGATCCCTCAGTTGCCCGACCGCGAAGATTGTTGCCCAGTTTGTCAGTGAACCCATTAATCGTGACAGGATAGTCGTCAATATGATCTCCTGCTGGTGCTGGAATCATCCTTGACAGACGGTTGCTGTCATTAACTCGCTTCAATAGGCACGAACCATCATCAGTGACGAACACCTGTTTCAGATTCTTGTCAACATTCCTGCGCTTGACGGCATACCTGAACTGTGTCTGTGGCTTATGGTTCTCAGAGATGTCAATGACCCAGTGAGAGCAGAGGATAGGCCAACGTCCTGCTGTCCCGTTGAACTCGCTGGCATCCATGACAAACCCTGACTCCAGCCTAAAGTCATTGGTGAAGTCGTCAACCATACCACTGAACGCAGGAGAGGTCAGGAACGACTTACTGAAAAAGACCACATGGAAGTCCTGAGTGTACCCGAAAGTCCGAGCCAGTAGCGCAACACGCCAGTAGAACTGAGTGCAGAGATCCTGCGCGGCATGACCACCACAACCAAGAGAAACCATCTCCTTGTTGACCTTGGTGGCTGTGATACCAGACTTGTTCTCAGTCCGAGTGCTGCCGCCAGATGTTCCATAAGGAGGGTTACCAAGAATGACAATCGGCTTGTTCTCTTTGAGCGCCTTCACCAGTTCCTCAGGAATACCCCATCGGTCAGACGGAACAGAATCAGCCAGATAATCAGGAGTCATCTTCTTGGTAAAAGAGTCATCCACCTTTGGCTCAACAACATCAATCAGACGCTCAGAGATAACCTTGGTGATACTCTCCTCTGTGACTTCAATCTCGTTGTTCTTCAGATACTTCCTGGCCTGTGCACGGTTCTTCCTGTTTGCAAGGTTGACAGCATCCCTTTCGGCCTTAACCTGCTCCTTGGCAAGACCAAGATAGGTGTCATGAATACCCATGTCATCATTCAGGAAGTCCATCTGAAACTCATGAGCACCAGAGTTGATACCCTCAGCAATCATCATCTCCTCAGTGTGAAGAGTTGACAGGAAGAGGTTGCTGTTGTCACCATTTAGACCAAACGAGTAGTCTTTCGTCAGGTTCTTCGATCCACATGCAGGATCCCAGACAACATACTTCTCACGCCAGTCACTCCCAAGATCCTGTTCAAGCATCCTGTGCATCTCGTCCGCCCAAAGAGAAGGAGTCCAGAACTCACCAGTCCATCGACGCTCGTTCTCCTCTAGCAGACGGTCACAGATAGAGGTGATCTCCTGCTTCTCTCTCAAGGAGTAACCACCGAAACGATACATGTTGCGCCACACCTCGAACTCATGAGCGCTGAATCCATCAACAGCGTTCACAACGGTCTGACGACCCTTGTCCTCCATGACGAAGGTGTTATGGATACGAGGGTGGACATATGCAGTCAAATCATTCAAGATAGTCTTGACAAAGACAGCCATCTGCTTCTTGGAGGCGTCCTTACCTACAAAACCACCAAAGATGCTCATGTGAAACTTGATGAACGCAGACTCAAGACTGTCAGCACTGATACGGCTCTTCAGCAACTCGGTTGACTTACCAGACGCAACACTCCTGATACCATAAGCCAGGTTATTGACATCAAGAGAAATCTTGTCGTTCTCGTCATATACTGAGTGAACAGGCACGTTTCCAACAATCGGCAGGCTCTTGATCGCGTCGAGCAGTCCATGGTTACTCTCCCAGGCGCTTGACGGTGCAAGACTCCACTCAGGGTCATCACTCCAGGTCCTGTCAGCAAGATCCTTCAAGACGTCTCCTGGAATGACAAAGATCTCATCCTCATCAGCCACGACAATGATTCTTGGAGCCTCAACAGGATCTGATCCAGAGACAAGATTGTGAATGTAGTAGGTGCACTGAACCAGAACACGAGCGCGCTGCTCCAGACCTGCCTCACCAGAGAAGACACGATCCTGCTTGACCTCAAGAAGAACGCTGTAGTCCTCACGAGTGTCAAACAACCCATCTGAGGCAAAACTCACAAAAAGCAGGCCATCAGTCTTAACACCGTTCAGAGTAGACACAAAACCGTTACCAACACTACCATTGTCTGGTGACTCAACATTCTTGACAGCATCCAGCAGCAGATCGCGGTAGACAGCCTCAATGTCCTTCTCATCGGTCGCGTACTGTAGTCGTGAAAGCACACGATTACGCCTGGTGTCAGACATCACAGGCTTGTTCTTAGTGGTCACTGCCATACCTTGTTTCTCCTCAAAAAATGACTCAAAATCATTCATCTGTGACGAGTTTAGCATATGAATGTCATCACGTCAACTACCTTTTGGCGTCATATCAACATAAAGATGCAAAAGGACGAAGGCTGCACCTAGAAAGAGCAGACACAGGAGTGCCGGATGCGACCACATCAATCACATCCGGCACTCAAAGTGGATCTCAATTGTGACTCAGCACAAGTGTGAGTTCTACCATCCTTCAGTCAGGACGGCATAGACGACATCCTGAAGCCTCTTCGTCCTGTTGACACTCTCCCAAGAAGGAATCACCGGAACAGCCATTCCTGCCTCCTGAGGAGTCATGTCGCCCTTCTTGTTGTTGCACTTCTGGCACGCTGTGCACAGGTTGCTCCAAGATGAACGACCACCCCGAGACCTTGGAAGAATATGGTCAACTGTCGCCAGAGACTTCGAAACACTCTTGCCACAGTACTGACATGTGTAGTTGTCACGAATGTGCACAAGAGAGTTAGCGATCTTGGCGTCAGGGTCAAACTTCCTACCACCCTTGTGCTTGGAGACGTAACGGTTCAGGCTGACGACCAGTGGACGAGGAATTGACAGGTGCTGGCTTCTCACCAAGGACCCGTCTGAACGTGGAACAAGTGTCGCTGCACCATTAGCAACAACCAGTGTCACAGCACGAGACCATGCAACGACATCCATGACCTCCATTGCTGAGTTGACAAGAACGCTCTGTCCTTTGCCAACCATCTGCTCCAACTGAGCGATACTATCCATCGTTGTCATCTTGAACTCCTACTACATACCTCTCCAGGTGTTGACTTTTCTTTCACAAGAGAACGCCCTCAGGAAGGTCTTTCCAAAGGACGCTCAACGTCTCTATTATCGGCAAAACATTATCACTTTTGGCAACTGGTGTCTTACCTCAATATGGTCGTTGTACCAGCAATCATACCACA
>ERZ773069.1157-NODE-1157-length-15728-cov-6.675557_pt1 | contig 15728 bp, 15 predicted proteins | sample MGYA00580619_ERZ773069 | MGnify/ENA primary metagenome ERZ773069 (study PRJEB29015, sample SAMEA2738007) | human oral metagenome | biome: human oral; feature: human-associated habitat; material: dental | place: China | collected 2108 ...
TCGGCCTCGCGGTTGGCCTGTTCGATGATCCGGGCGGCGTCGGCCTCGGCCTTGCTGCGGGTCTCGGTGGCGTAACCGTCCGCGGCCGCGCGGGCGTGCTCCACCTCGTGGGCCACCTGGATCTCCATGGCCTCGGCGTCCTCCTGGGCGCGCAGCCGGATGTCGTCGGCCTCCTCCTGGGCGAGGGTCAACATCTGGGCGATCCGCTCCCCGAGGGACGTGAAGTCGGTGCCGTGGCCGTTCGAGGCGTGTGATTGGGCCTGGGTCACCTGCTCCTGGAGCTCGCTCACCTGCTGCTGCAGCCCGGTGACGCGGCCCTGCGAGGCCTCGAGCGCCTGGTTGAGCTTGTTGATCTCAACCGTCTGGGTGGCCGCCTCCTGCAGGGCGGCGGCGTGTGTCTGTCGCATCCGGCGCAAAACGGAATCGACTTGGGCTGGATCGTAGCCCCGGCGTACCGTTGCGAATGTTTCGTCGGTCATCGGTCTCCTAATTCATTCTCGCCGGGTGCGGCCAAAGCCTCAATGACCCCGGACAGTTTACTCAACTGGGATGTGATCTCGTCGCGTTGCCTGGAGAGCGCCTTGACCTCTTCGCGTGCATCCCTCAGTCGGCGACGTGCGTCTGCGCGGGCGTGCTCCGCTTCCGCGCGGGCCTTCTCGACCTCGCGTTTGGCGGCTTCGCGATCGGTTCGCAGTTTCGTGTAGTGCTCCGAGTGGAGCTGCTCCAGTTCGGTCATCGTCTGCTCGCGCAGCGTCTGGGCCTCGTCCTTGGCCACGGAGAGGATCCGGTTGGCCCGCTCGACCAGTTCCCGTGACTCCTCCGCGGCGGTGCGACGGCGGTTCTCGGCCTCCTGCTCGGCGGTGCGACGGGTTCGCTCGGCCTCCTCCTGGGCGGCTGAGAGCAGGCTCCCGACCCGCTCGTTCGCCTCCCGGACGGCTGCGATGGTGGCGGCCTCCGCCACCGCCAGTTCGTGGCGGCGGGAGACGATGAAGGCGTCGAGGTCGTCCTTCTGGGTCTGTTTCCAGACCTCCAGTTCCTCCGCCGCCTCGGCCCGTTTCGCATCCACCTCGGCCTCGACGCTGCTACGCAGATCGGCCACGGTTTGTTTGGTCCAGGTCAGTTGCGAGGAGGCCTCCTTGAGCAGTTGCTGGGATTCCTTCTGGGCCGAGGCGAGCAGGTCCTCGCGCTGCTTTTCTGCTGTGGCCACCGTGGCCTCCGCCGCGGCGACGTATTCCTCGCGCCACTTGGTGGTCGATTCCCTGATCCGCTCCGCCTCCTCGCGGGCCTTCCTGACGATCTCCCTGGCTTCCATACGGGCCGATGTCAGGTACTGCCTGGTCTCGGCCTCAGCCTCCGTCCTGCGTTCGGCGATGCCCTTCTCGCACGCCTGTTCCCGCTCGGCCCAGGTGGCTTCCAACCTCTCCTGCTCGGCGCGTTGCCGTTCCGCTGTCTCTTCCGCGGTTTCCCGGGCCTTCGCCAGGATCTGCTCCGCCTCGTCGTGGCCGCGTTGGATTATCTGCTCCACCTCCAAGGCGGCGTCGGTGCGCAGCTGGTCGCAGGTCTGCTCCGCCCCGGCAACCAGCCGGGCCGCCCGGGAAGAGGCCTCGCGCATGGTGGAGCGTGCCTCCTCGTCGGCCTTGACCATGCGCTGACGGGCCTGGTCGCGGGTCTCGGCCAGTTCCTGCCGGGCCTGTGCGTTAGCCGCCGCGAGGTCCTCGGCGGCGGTTCGTTCCGCCTCGTGGCGCCGCAGGATCTCCAGTACCTCGGCGCGGGTCTCGGCCCTCAGCTGATCGGCCATCGCCTGCGCCTGGTCCAGAATCCTGGCAGCCTTCGCCCCGACGTCTGTCAGGGGAGAGCGGGCAGGCAGCGACATGCCCCAATTCTGCTGCTCGGCCAAGCCGTCCTTCAAGTCCCCGTCGAGACTGGTCAACCGGCGATAACACATCATGGAAATTGAAATCGAAACTACCTTCGTCGGGGGAGGGGCGCGATTTTCCTCGAGAACCGGAACGAAAGTGTGTAAGCATTGAACCATGGCTGTGACCCTCGCTGACGCCCTGACCGATTTCGCTCTGCTCGCCGTGGAGGGGCAGCAGGCCCTGTTCGACGAGGCCGGTGCCGCCGAGTGGAGAGCCGACCTGGACCAGTGCAGACTGTGGCTGGGGGAACGGGTCTACGAGGTCGCCATGGTCGGCACCTCGTCCGAGATATCCAACACGTGGATGTGGTCCTGGGCGAACCCGGGTTACGGTGCATCGCATCCCGCGGTGTCGGCGATCCTGCCGGGGTGCGCAAAGGGACGCGAGGCCGGCATCCCGGAGTTCGCCGTGGAATCCTTCTCCCTGGAGGGCGTGACGGACTACGGCATGAGGCCGGGATCGGCCGTGGCCTTCCTCGCCGCACGGCTGTCGGGCGCGCCCGCCATCTACGCAGCTCCTTACAGCAACGGGGTGGCCTACCTGGCGGTCCTCGACCTCAAGCTGCCGGCACCCGTCCCGGAGGCGTTGCCGCGACTGATGTCGGTCTGCCTCCAGTACTCCGGGAATCATCGGCAGACGATCGGCAACTTCGGGGCCCAGCGGGGGCTCAAGCCGGTACGGACCAACGACGGTGGCATCGTCCTGACCTACCCGGACGGAACGCACGCGCACTGCTCCTTCGATGACTGGAACCGGGTGACCCAGGTGCGGATGGAGCAACCCGGCCAGGCTTGAGATCAGGTCTCGGCGCCACCTCGCCACAGGCTTGGCCATGTGACTCCCAGATCAAGCAGGATCTGCCGCAGCAGAGGGAGGGAGAGCCCGACCACGTTGTGCGGATCGCCCTCGACACCCGTGATGAAGGCGCCCCCCAGCCCGTCTATGGTGAAGGCGCCGGCCACCCAGCGGGGTTCGCCCCGTGCGACATAGGCGGCGATCTCCTCATCGGTGACGTCGGCGAACTTCACCACCGTGCTCGCGGTGCGCAGCGCCTGCCGGGCCTCGTCGTCGCTGCGTACCAGCACGAAATGGCCCGTGTGCAGCACGCCCTGGCGGCCCCGCATCCGCTGCCACTGAGCGGTCGTGGCCTCGACGGTGCGGGGTTTGCCGTGGGCGCGGCCCTCGAACTCCAGCACGGAGTCACAGGCCACGAAGATCGCCTCGCCCGCCACCCGCTCGGCCACGAACTCTCCCTTCGCGGCCGCTCGCCGCAGCGCGAGTCGGGCCGGCCGGGGATCGGTGATCAGGGATTCGTCCACGTCGCTGGCGTGGACCTCGGGATCCAGGCCGGCCCGGCGCAGCAACTCCAGGCGGGAAGGGGATTTGGAGGCGAGTATGAAACGCATCGTCAGAACCTGATGTAGGTGCGCCAGGCGTCACGTCCGTAGACGAGCTGCTGGCGCACGGTCCGGTAATAGGATTTCCAGCCGCCCGCGAGCGGGCGGTCATCAGCCGCCTTGAGCCTGTCATCGGCCATGTCGCGGGCCCGGAGAACCACCACCAGCGCGGTGATCTCCTCCTCCGTCGCCCCGCTCGCCCGGATGTCGTAGCGCCCGGTCACAGCGGAATGTTCCCGTGCTTCTTGGGCGGCAACTGTTCGCGTTTCGTGCGCAGCAGCCGCAGCACCCGGATGATCTGGGCCCGGGTCTCGTGCGGGTAGATCACCTGGTCGATGTAGCCCCGCTCCGCCGCGACGTACGGGTTTGCGAGCTCCTGGTCATACTCGGCGATCAGTTCCTGGCGGCACCGGTCCGGATCCTCGGCCTCGGCCAGGGTTCTGCGGTGGAGGATGTTGACCGCGCCCTGCGCGCCCATCACCGCGATCTGCGCCGTCGGCCAGGCGAAGTTCACATCCGCCCCGAGATGTTTCGAACCCATCACGATGTACGCACCACCGTAGGCCTTGCGGGTGATGACCGTGATGGTGGGCACGGTCGCCTCGGCGTAGGCGAAGATCAGCTTCGCCCCGCGCCGGATTATGCCCTGGTGCTCCTGATCGACGCCGGGAAGGAAACCGGGGACATCGACGAAGGTCAGCACCGGGATGTTGAAGGCGTCGCAGGTGCGGACGAAACGCGCGGCCTTCTCGGACGCGTCGATGTCGAGGCAACCGGCGAACACGGTCGGCTGGTTGGCGACGATGCCGATGGGGCGGCCCTCGATCCGCCCGAAACCCGTTATGACATTGCCTGCGAACAGCTCCATGACCTCGAGGAATTCCTCGTCGTCGAGCACGTTGTGGATGATCTCGCGCATGTCGTAGGGCTGGTTGGCGGAATCCGGTATGAGCTGGTCGAGCTGCCGGTCGTGGTCGGTGATGGTCAGATCCACCTCGGCGTCGTCGTAGACCGGGGGATCCTCAAGGTTGTTCTGTGGCAGGTAGCTGATCAGGTCGCGAACGTATTCCAGGGCGTCGTTCTCGTCCGCCGCCAGGTAGTGCGAGTTCCCCGACCTGCTGGAGTGGGTGCGGCCACCGCCCAACTCCTCCATGGAAACGTCCTCGCCCGTGACGGTCCTGATCACCTCGGGGCCGGTGATGAACATCTGCGAGGTCTTGTCCACCATCACCACGAAATCCGTCAGGGCGGGGGAGTAGACGTGACCACCAGCCGCCGCCCCCATGATCAGCGAGATCTGCGGGATCACCCCGGAGGCCCGGGTATTGCGGCGGAAGATCTCCCCGTACAGGGCCAGGGACACCACCCCCTCCTGGATGCGCGCACCGCCGCCCTCGTTTATCCCGATCAGTGGGCATCCGGTCTTCAGCGCGAAGTCGATGATCTTGACGATCTTCTCGCCGTAGACCTCGCCCAGCGCCCCGCCGAAGATCGTCACGTCCTGACTGAAGACGCAGACGGGGCGGCCATGGATGGCTCCGGTGCCGGTGATCACACCGTCCCCGTAGGGGCGGCGGGCATCCATCCCGAAGTTCTTGGAACGGTGCCGGGCGAACTCGTCCAGTTCCGCGAAACTGCCCTCGTCCAGGAGAGCCAACACCCTTTCCCGGGCGGTCATCTTGCCCTTGGCATGCTGCTTCTCAACGGCGCTGGCGGAACCGGCATGGACGGCCTCGTCGATGCGACGCCCCAGATCCGCCAGCTTGCCGGCAGTGGTGTGGATGTCGATGTCCATGCATGGAACCTTAGCGTCCGGGCGAAGCGGGCGCGGCAGGCCCGACCGTGACCGCCCGCCGTGATTCCAATGGAGGTGCTGGACCGGGGGCCGATACCCTGTCGTCATGGCCATCAGGCTTCAAGAGATTCCTCTGTCAACCCCAGTCGATTTGTTGCCGAAGAACATCCTGCTGCAGTTCGACAATGCCATGTGCTTGGTGGAGCGTGATCGGAGCCCCGGGAAGGATGATGGAAGGATAGCGGTCCGATTCTTTCATGAAAATGAATCGGGGCCGTCGGAATTTCTTGTGTTGAAAACCCGGGTGCTCAAGGATTTTGTGATGCAGGCGGGGAGGGGAGTGCCGATCCGCGCCTTTTCATTACCTCCGGGGCAGGCGGGCGAACTTCGGGGAAAAAAGATTTCTGGTGTTATCAGGTTCGGGGGAGCGGTGCTTGCGGTTATTGCTTGGATCGTGTTCTGGTGGCTCTGGCTTGGCGGGGGTTGGGGAGCGGGTTTCACGGGGCGAGTGGTCCTGCTGATGGGGATCCTCATGGTGCCCTCCCTGCTCCTGCTTTTCCTGACCCCGGGAAAACTGTTGACCAAGGGAATCAGAAAAGTTGTGTACACAATGGATGGCAAGGTTCACTCCCTGAAGGAGTTCGAATTCCCGGCGGATCGTTCAACCGATGCCGACGAGCGGGTGAACGCAGTGAAGGAGGAATACGGTCGCTTGCTGAGTGACATCGCCTATCGTGTCGAGTTTCCGGCCCTGTTCGATGCCGGCGACCCCTGCGGTGAGAAACTGGCCCTGGTGTTGTTCGAGTGGGATTCCACGTCGGCTCGTCTGGAGGCAGGCGAAAAAATCGAGATGGCCGTCGCCATTGAAACAGCCTTCCGGGTTGCCAGGGAGCACGCGGAGCGTGTTGGGATGAGGCATTTCCCGCCGGAGGCCCGTGGACGCGCGGAAAAAGTGCTGCACTGCATTCGGGTCGCTCGGGATACGGCCGCCACATCCGCCGAACGGAGAGCCGCCATGAAAGCTGCCATCGACATCTTGGAGGATTTGGCCCTTTACTATCTTCCCGGTCCCGAAGAGGCGCGGTTGTCCTTGGAGGGGCGCAGGCTCAGACAGCTGCTTCCCGGCAGGAGGGAATCATGAGCGGAATCCACTGGCAACTGGCCGGACCGGATGCCCGGCTGAGGGACTATGAGCCCTGCGTTCTGCTGGTGTACGACGATGCACGGAGCCGGATTCTGAAAGTTGCCGGAGATGCAGATGGCCGGCAGCTGCGGGTGACCTCTCCCGTGGCCCGACTGCCCTTTGCCGAAAAAGAATTCCCTGAGAATGATTTCCGGCTTTCTTATTCGGCGACGATAGGAGAATTGGCGGAAAGGTCTCTGGGTTCTCGGGCCCGGGTCATGTTCCTGCCTCCTCTGCAGCCGTCCGGATCACTTGCCTTCGTCGTGGGTATCTGCTTGGGGGTTTTGCTCGTCCTGGCAACCATTTTTCTTCTGGGCGGGGATCGTCCGCTGGGGATCAGTGGGATGGGGGTGCTGTTCCTTCCCTTGGCCGCGCTGCTCGAGATATATGTGGTTGTTCCCGTCGTCGTGGATTCTCTCGTCAAGAGATACCGCATTCTTGGCCAGGAGAAACTTGGTGTCACTCCTGGGAATGTTCATGAATATGCGTTGGCTGTCGAGCGTGGGGAGTTGTGGCGAGGGGCTCTGCCTGCTGGGGCTGCTGTTTCCCCGGGGCTTCAGGTGGAACGGATCCGGGGTGAGTATGGCAGGCTTCGTGGTGATTTGATTTATCGGGTTGAGTGTCCTGCTTTGTTTGATCCAGTGGTGCCGAGGACGGCGGCGTTTGAGAGGGCGTTGGTCGAGTTTGATGATGATCCTTCATCGGAGCGGGCGGATCGGGTTGAGCTGGCCTTTGTTCTTGCGAGGCAGCATGCGGAACGGGTGGGGATTCGTCATGCCGCGCCTGAGTTCCGGGATGGTCTGCGGCGTGCTGTCAAGGCTGCGAGGCTTGTTGTTGGTGCGGGAACGGAGGGGGAGCGTGATGCGGCTCTTGGTCAGTTGCAGAGGATTTTGGATTCATTGGCTCTTTATTATTTGCCCGATCGGGTGTCCCGGCCGGCTTTGACCGATGGAACCAACCACCCGGAATGACACACAACAACCCCACGGTCCGTGACGGCCTCCGCCGGGTCCCCGCCCGGCATGGCGGTCCGGCGACGCGTAGGATGGCGTCGTTGTTCAGGCGCACACCCCGGTGCGGTCCCGTGGCACCCCCTGTCCCGGAGCCTCTAAGGTGACGGTCATGTCCGTGAGCATGTGGCGTGAGGTGCGTTGGCTGGATCACACCGGATCCACCAATTCCGATGTGGCCGAGGAGGCCAGGCGGGGCGGGGCGGAGGGGCTCGCCGTGGCCACCCTGGAACAGCGGGCCGGCCGTGGACGCATGGACCGCACCTGGGTGGCTCCCCCAGGAACCTCGCTGGCCTTCTCCATGCTGCTGGAACCGAGGCCGGAACTGCCCCAGTGGGGGTGGTTGTCGCTGCTGGCGGGCATGGCCGTGCACGCGGCCGTCGACGGCCTGGCCACCGAGCCGGGACGGGTTCAGCTCAAATGGCCCAACGACGTGCTCATCGACGGGCGCAAGGTGTGCGGGATCCTGAGCGAACGCGTCGAACACCCGGACGGGGCCCGGGCCGTGATCGGGATCGGCATAAACGTCTCGATCGGGGAGGATCAGCTCCCGGTCCCGACCGCCACCTCCCTCAGGATCGCGGGACTTCGCGAGGACCCGAGAGAACTCCTGGAATCGGTCCTGGAGCATTTCCAGCCGTTCTACGAGCACTGGCAGGGCGCAGGGGAGGTCCGTGACGAGTACCAGAGGCGCTGCGCATCCATCGGGACCCCGCTGCGGATCGTCGTCGACGCGCAACGAGTCGTCGAGGGAATCGGGCACGGGGTCGACGAGTACGGGCGGCTCCGGGTGGCGACCGCATCCGGGATCGAGACCTTCGCGGTCGGTGACGTCATCCACGCCCGGCTTGCCCGGTGAACGTGAAAGACTTGTGTCATGGCGCTCAAGAAAGACATGCTGGCCCCCGACGAGCAGGTGGTTCTGCACCTGCGTACCCATCTCAAGTCGCTCATAGGGGCGATCCTGACCCTGCTCCTGGCCAGTGCGTTGCTGACCATCTTTCTGGTGTGGCTCCCCGAACAGGTCAAACCATGGGGCATCTGGTTTCTGGTCATCATCTTCGCGGCCGTGGTCGTGTGGCTGGTCATCAGGCCCTGGCTGCTGTGGCTGACCTCCACCTACACCATCACGAACCGCCGGATAATCACCCGCAAGGGAATCCTGAACAGGACCGGCCACGACTTCCCGCTGCGCAGCATCAACAACGTCAACACCGAGAGCTCCCTGATGGACCGGATGTTCGGTTGCGGCACCCTGATACTGCTGACGGCAGCGGAAGATCCGTTGACCCTGCATGACGTTCCCAGCGTGGAGAAAGTGCACACCGTGATCGCCGACCTGATCTTCGACGGAGAAACGGAAATCGAATAGTAGGCTGCTGCCCCGTGGATCGTCGTTATCGGGTCGGAATCATCGGGGGCGGGCAGCTGGCCCGGATGATGCAGCAGGCATCCATCGGACTGGGCATCGAAACCCATCTGTTGGCCGAGAGCTCCGACTCCTCCGCGGCGCAGGTGATCCCGCTGACCACGATCGGCGACTACACGGACCTCGATACGCTCACCGCTTTCGCGCGGCAGTGCGACGTCATCACCTTCGATCACGAACACGTCCCCACCGGGCACCTGCGCGCTCTGGAGGACCGGATCGTGGTGAAACCCGGACCAGAGGCACTTGAACACGCCCAGGACAAAGCCCGGATGCGGGAACGGTTGTCGGGGTTGGGAGTGCCGTGCCCGCGTTTCGCGATCTGCCGGACGGTCCGGGAACTCATCGACTTCGGGCAGGAGCAGGGCTGGCCGATCATCGCCAAGACCTCCCGCGGAGGCTATGACGGGAAGGGTGTGTGGAAACTCCACGGGCCAGCGGAGGCCGCGGCCCCCTTCGAGACCAAACCCGACGTCTCGGCAGGCGAGGAAGTGGTGATCGTGGCCGAGGAGTTCATCGATTTCGAACGCGAGCTCTCCGTGATCGCAGTTCGCTCGAGCTGCCAGGCCGTGGTCTATCCCGTCTCCGAGACCACCCAGCACGACGGGGTGTGTGTGGAGACGATCACCCCGGCACCGGGGCTTCCCGGAACCGAGGCGGCGGCGTTGCAGGAGCTGGCGCTGCGCATCGCGGGCGAACTGGGGGTCGTCGGTGTGCTCGCCGTTGAACTCATGCAGGCCCGCGACGGCCGCATCGTCGTCAACGAACTGGCCATGCGCCCCCACAACACCGGTCATTGGAGCATCGAGGGGGCCCGGACCAGCCAGTTCGCCAACCACATCCGCGCAGTCCTGGACCTTCCGCTCGGCAGTCCGGAGATGACCAGCCCGGTGGCCGTGATGACCAACGTGCTGGGGGGAACCGAGAAGGACCTCACGGAAGCCCTCAGACACGTGTTCGCGAGGGACCGGGAGTTGGCCGTTCACCTGTACGGGAAGCAGGTGCGTCCCGGCCGCAAGGTGGGTCACGTCACCGCCTGCGGCACCGACCTCGAAGCGGCAATGCGACGTGCCCGGCATGCCGCCCGTTACCTGATGGGAGAAACCGATGAGTGATGTCGCGATCCTGATGGGTTCCGATTCGGACTGGCCGACCATGCAGGCCGCCGCCGAGGCCCTTGAGGAGTTCGGAGTCAGCTACCGGGCCGACGTGGTGAGCGCCCACCGGATGCCCGAGGAGATGGTGGCCTTCGGGCGCTCCGCCCACGAACAGGGCTTCAAGGTAATCATCGCCGGAGCCGGGGGCGCTGCGCATCTGCCCGGGATGCTGGCCGCTCTGACACCGCTGCCGGTGATCGGGGTGCCCGTGGCGCTCAGACACCTCGACGGCATGGATTCGCTCCTGTCGATCGTTCAGATGCCCGCCGGGGTGCCCGTTGCCACGGTCGCCGTCGGCAACTCCCGCAACGCAGGCCTGTTGGCCGTCCGCATCCTCGCCGCCGGTGACGAGAAACTGCGGGCGCAGATGGTGCAGTTCCAGGCAAACCTGCGTGACACCGCACGCGCCAAGGGCGAGGTGGTGCGCAGGGCCAGTTCGGGGAACTAGGTCCCCGGGATACGAGGACGCCCCCGGAAGTTCACCGGGGGCGTCCTCGTGTCAGTGAGGGGTCACTTGGTTCCGACCCGGATCCAGGAATCGAAGTAGTGGTCATCGATCTGGCCCGCGACCATTCCGATGCCGCTGATCGGTTCGAGGTTCTCCTTGAGCTGCGCCGGCAGCCCGTTGCTGCTGCTCTTGTCCATGTACTTGAGGACCTGTGGGACGTCGACCCATGCAGAGGCCTGCGGGTTGTCGATTCCCTTGGTCAGTTTCTCGTGGTCGCTGTTCGCGCTGAGCTTCTCGCCGGGATTCGAGAACGCGCCGATGTCGGTGCCGAAGGTGGTGGTGACGGTGTCGCCTTCGACGGTGGTCTTGGCATCCTTGAGGCTGCCGGTCCTGGTGATCTTCTCCACGATTCTCTTGTGTTTCTCCGGGTCCTTGGTGCGCACCTTGAAGCCGGCCCGGAGCGTGTCCGAATCACCCGTGAACGCGACGGAGAACTGGGTGCCGACGAGCGCGTGCAGATCATCGGCCGAGGAGATCCCGAGGTTCTTCAGCTGGCGCTGGCTCGAGGCCGGCAGGGAATCGATGTTCTCCCACATCTTGTTCACGAGGCTGGGCGACAGGGAGAAGGTGAGGGAACCGAGCCAATCGGCGGGCATGCTGCCTGCCATGTCCTTGACATTCTCGCCACGGTCCTTGATCTCGTCCTTCTGCCAGGTGATGGTTCGCATGGCGATGGCCCCGTCCTGCACCTTGAGGCCCGCCGCGAAACGGGACTCGAGGAGATCGGTGGAGCCGGTCTTCCCGGATTCGCTGGTCTGTTTGACGAGGTCCGAGGAAACCCATGCGGTGGCGAGGAAGCCGTCTCCCAGCTTGCCCATGTCAGCCTTGTAGGACTCGACGGAGGTGATGTTGTTCTTCAGGGAGGACTCGCTGATGTCGCTGTCCTCGTCGCTGGCGATCACCATCAGGTCGTCCACGAAGACGACCTTTCTCTGGTCCTTGATGCGCTTGTCGGCGAAGGCCTTGGCGGAGTCCTTGTTGGTGACCTGGACGGAGAAGACGTATGAGTTGATCCCGGACCTGCCGGAATCCTTCCCGGGCAGCGCCGCGATGGCGAGCGAGTCACCGAGCCACGGTTTCACCTCGGACTCGTAGTCCGGGGCGCTCCTGTCGGTCTTGGCCAACACGGACCAGAGAGCCTTCTTGTAGTCGTCCCCGGCGTCGTTGGCCTCGTCCTTCAGGAAGGGGAACTTTGCTGCGAGTTCCTTGACCGCCAACTTGTCGCCCGCGGACGGGTTCAGGTTCACCTCGAGCACCGCCAGGGCGTTGGACGGGATGCCCTTGGCCGCGGCGGGCGTGCCCCCCGCAGCAGCGACCAGGCGAGGAAGCCACCCCCGACCAGCAGGGCGAGGGCGAGGACACTGGCGATGACCGCGGTCTTCTTGGACTTGCGCTTGACGGGGACGGCGGGACCACCCTGGGGGAAGGGAACTCCCGGCGGCTGGGGGCCCTGCGGGTAATTTCCTTGCTGAGGAGGTCCTTGATAGTTCTGACTCATTGTTCTGTCCCTCCGGATCGGGAAACTGACACTCTGTCCAGAGTAGCCAAACCTTCAAGTTGGAGGGATACCTGGCCTGCCGCGGGTCACCTCCGGGCCTCGGCCGCAGGGATCAATGGGAGTACTTGGCGAGCGGCTCGGTGTTGCCCTTGATCACGGCGTTGAAGACCTCTTGGCTGGCCTCCTTGTCCCAGAGCATCACGCTCTGGCCGTCGCGGCTGGCGTTCGCGTCGGAAACGGGCACGCTGAGGGAGTACCCGGAGCCCGTGGCGGAACTGAGGAACACCCCAACCCCTCCAAGCACTTCACCGAAGCCGGTCTCGGAACCCCTTCCCAAGGTGTGGGCCGCAGCCATGTTCAGTTTCCAGTAGGAGACGGGATTGAGCAGGGTCAACGGATTCAGGGCCTTCTTCGCGACCTTCCCGATCACCTCGCGTTGACGCATCATGCGGCCGATGTCGCCGGTCTGGTCGGATTTGCGCATCCGGACGTAACCGAGGGCCGTCTTCCCGTTGACGTTCTGGCAGCCCGCAGGCAGCTCCAGGTGGGCATCTTTGTCGCTGATGGCCTTCTCCGGGCAGACCTCGATGCCCCCCACCGCGTCCACGGCCTCGACCACGCCCAAGAAACCGACCTCGAGGTAACCGTCGATCCGGATCCCGGTGTTGGACTCGATGGTCTGGATCAGCAGCGGAGCCCCACCCCAGGCGTAGGCGGCGTTCAATTTCGCCTTACCGTGTCCGGGAACATCGACCCAGGAGTCGCGGGGCAGCGAGATCATGGCGGACTTCCCGGACGGGGGTTTGTACAGCAGCATCATGCTGTCCGTGCGCTGCCCCTCGGTGTCCCCGGTGCCGAGCTCACCACGCTGCTGTTCCGTGAGTTTTTCGCGCCCGTCCGAACCCACCAGCAACACGGCGGTGCCAGGTTGGTCGGCGGGCCGGTCGCCCCCGGGTTTGGTCTGCACCACGTTGCCGATGGTCCAGGCGTAGATGGGGGTCCCGACCATGAACGCCACCCACGCGAGGACCAGGACGAGAACCAGGCGCCTGATCGGATGCCGGCGCCTCGGCCCACGCACCTTCGGTGGGCGGGATGGCGGCGGGGACTGGGCGAACCCCTGCGACGGCTGCTGTGGCATCTGCTGCCCGGCATCCCGAGCTGCCTCGCGTGGGTAGGGCTGCGGCTCCTGCCTGGGTGACGGTTGATAGGGGGGATAGGGCGGCGGCTCCTCCTGCCTGGGCGATGACTGACGGGGAGGGTAAGGTGATGGTTCCGGCTGGGGCGACGACGGGTACCGGCGAGTCCGGTCCGGTTCTTGGTCGCGGCGGTACAACCAGTCGAGATCGGAATCGTGTCTGTGGTCGCTCATGGTTTGAAAGGTTACCCTTCGGGTGGATTGACCAGTCCGGCGGCGTGCCTGCCAGCGAGGCGGCCGTCAGGGGTTCACCCTTGTAAAAGGTCCCACGGACGGGGGGCGCACCCATGGTGCGGATGTCCGGGAACACCGGCCGCGTAATTCCCGTCGGGCGCGCGATCCGGTGCGATCCTCGTCGTTCGCCCCACCGGTTCGTGGTCGTGATGGTCGCCGCAACGGCTTCATCCGCCCGTGGCACCACTGGAAGTCCTTGTCGCCTGCCCATGGAGCCGCCATGACCGCCCCCGATGCCGCCGTACGGAACAGACGCGCCATCGGGCTCATCCTGCTGACGGTCTTCCTGCCCGGAGCCGCCCAGTACGTGGCGGGAAACCGCGGGGTGGGCCGGACGGCGCTGCGGATCTGGGGGGCGCTCGTCGCGTTCGCGCTGCTCACCGGGCTGGGGTTGTTGTTCTGGCGGGGACCGACCGTCGGTTTCCTGCTCAACGGAACGGTCACCTTGGTCATGAGGATCCTGGTTTGGCTGGTGTTCCTGGGCTGGCTGGCCCTGCTGTTCGACGCCTGGCGCCTGTCGCGGCCCCCGGACCTGAAACGCCGCGCCCGCCTGATCCTGACCGGAACCTGCCTCGCCCTGGCGGTGGCGGCTGGTCTGGGCACCAACCTGCTAGCCAGCGCCTTCACCGCCGCCGGTTACGTCTCCGATGTCTTCACCGGTGGCGGCGACAGCCAGGCCAAGCGGGGCCGCTACAACGTCCTGCTACTCGGCGTGGACGCGGCAGCAGACAGGGAGGGGATCCGACCCGACTCGATCAACGTCGCCTCCATAGACTCCCAGACGGGGCGCACGGTCGTTTTCGGGCTGCCCCGGAACCTCGTCGGTGTCCCCTTCCCGTCCTCGTCGCCGCTGGCGAAGTTCTACCCCGACGGTTTCCGGTGCGGTGAGGAGTGCATGCTGAACGGCGTCTACACCCTGGGACAGGAACACGCCGACCTCTACCCGGGCAGGGAAGCTGGTCTGGCCGCCATGAAGGAGGCGGTCTCGGAGACCTTGGGACTGGAACTCAACTACTACGCCATGGTGGACATCGCCGGGTTCCAGAAGCTCGTCGATGCCATGGGCGGAGTCAACCTCGACATCGGGAAACGGGTTCCCATCGGAGGGGTCGGGTCGGAGATCTACGGCTGGATCGAGCCGGGGACAAACGTCCACCTCGACGGCTACCACGCGCTGTGGTTCGCTCGTTCCCGGGCCGATTCCGACGACTACGAACGCATGACACGGCAGAAGTGCGTGATGGCGGCCATGGCCAAACAGCTCGATCCCGGCACCGTCGCGACCAGGTTCGTCGACCTCGCCGAGGCGGGCAGCGACATAGTGCGCACCGATGTCGGAACGGATCAGCTGCCCGAGCTGGTGGAGCTCGCGATCAGGGGCAAGGCACTGCCGATCGAATCAGTCAACTTCGCCCCGCCCCTGATCCGCACGTCCTCCCCGGACTTCACCCTGATCCGCAGAACCGTGGCCGAGACCATCGAGGCGTCGGAGGCCAACGACACATCCGCTGCCCCCACGAGCAACAGCGTCCCTGCCCCCACCAGCGCGTCCCCGGTTCCCACGGAGAAGACCACGGGCTCCGGGACCAACAGCAGGAAAGCCAGCGGAACAAACCCGTCACCGAGCACGACGCCAAGTGCTGACACACCTGTTTGCCGGGTAAGTTGATCGCGTGATTCCCGAACCCGTCAGTGTCGTCATGCCCGTCCGCAACGAGGAGCCGCACCTGGAGGCCGCCGTCGGGCGTGTCCTGGCCCAGGGATATGGGGGCGAACTGGAGGTGGTGATCGCGGTGGGGCCGAGCAGCGACCGCACCCGGGAGATCGCCGACTCCCTGGCGGCAACCGATGACCGGGTCGTCGTGGTGGACAACCCGACGGGTTTCACCCCGGCCGGCCTCAACCTGGCCATCGAGGCGGCCAGACACGAGATCATCGTCCGCGTCGACGGCCACGCCGAGCTGTGCCCGGGATACATCACCACCGCGGTGGAAACCCTCCGGGCGACGGGGGCCGCCAACGTCGGCGGCCTGATGGACGCCCAGGGCCGCACACCCTTCGAACAGGCCGTCGCTGCTGCGTACAACTCGCACCTGGGTCTCGGTGGTGGGGGGTTCCACCTGGCCGCCACGCCGGCGGGGCCTGCGGACACCGTCTTCCTGGGCGTTTTCCGCCGCGATGCCCTGAAGGAGGTCGGTGGTTTCGACGAATCCCTGCACCGCGCCCAGGACTGGGAGCTCAACTACCGGCTCCGCCGCGCCGGTCACCTGGTGTGGTTCACCCCGGAACTGAGGGTCGTCTACCGTCCCCGTTCCAGCCTGCGGGCCCTGGCGAAACAATTCCGCCTGACAGGAAGGTGGCGGCGTGAGGTAATCAGGCGACACCCCGACACCGCGAGCC
>ERZ773069.1160-NODE-1160-length-15709-cov-58.993229_pt1 | contig 15709 bp, 35 predicted proteins | sample MGYA00580619_ERZ773069 | MGnify/ENA primary metagenome ERZ773069 (study PRJEB29015, sample SAMEA2738007) | human oral metagenome | biome: human oral; feature: human-associated habitat; material: dental | place: China | collected 2108 ...
AATGTTAAATGCAATTAAAAAGAATAAATAGGAGAATAAAACAATGCAAATGACTATCCAAGAAATTAAAAACGCGATCAAATACAACGAACTTAATAACATTGAAACACTTCAAGCTACCTATACAGGTATCAAACACAATAATGACGGTATAATTCAAACACTAGGTTATGACGATTTAAGCAACATTGTTATGATGCTTCGTTATATCGCTGAAAAGTGCGAACTACTCCGCCAACACACCAACTCTATATACGATGCATTCGCCGCTTTTAATCTACGTGAAACAATATTCGATACTATAGATGAGTACCAACAAGAAATAAATAATCAAATACGCCATATGTTAGCCGCTAGATAATAGCGGCTTTTTTAATTACTCAAAACCGAACACGCCGCACGAAAAGATCACTAGAAACTATGTAGGTGATATCTCTAAAAACAAAAATGTGCATTATGTTCAGTTTTCAACAATTAAATATTACTTTTATACAAGAAACGGAGTATATCGCCGTGGATATACCCCATTTTATTTTGGTTTTATTCATTTTGTTTGTATGTTCTAAACAAATACCGGCAATCTATGAAATCGTACAAGTAGTTATGATATTAGGACGTACATATTTAACAAGGATCGTATCTCAAATGGCATGTGTTCGTGAAAGAAATTTACGCCGGTATCTGTTTACAACACACAAGGGGAACTTTGAAAGCTCCCCACTGTGTCGTATGTTTAATAGGAGAATTTAGTCAATGCCGTTCAAAGCTACATATGACACTATAATTATACTATATTATGATTTTCCATATGTTTCCGATATAGTCCGATGTATTCCGACTTGTACCGTTTTAGCAGTATACATGCTTGGATAATATGTATGGTGTAAATAATACCCTACTTTGATAAGTCCAGCCGTCTTTAGTTCGCTGGCTTGCGACTTTTCAAGGTCTGTAAAATACCGTGCATGTTTAGCACTTTTGCCATCAACATATTCACGCATCAATAATATATTTTCCTTGCCTTTAGTGCATGTATTGATGATATCCGCTGCGGTTTCCCTTTCATCAATTAACGCGCCTATTTCCTTTTGCACTGCGTCACGTTTACTTTCTAGGCGTATAATTTGTTGCTCCAGTCCGCCCGGTGTTCCGCCACCTGTTAGGCGTTCCTTTGAGTAATCAACCGCCCCTATCGTTACGATATCAGATTGTACATGCTTTAGATCTTCTTTCAATGATTTAATTTTCATTGAGATTAATTTAATCGGTTCTAGGTATTCCTTAGCTAATTCTCTGTATTCTTTATCCGTCATATATTCCCCTTTATTTCATGTTCTTAACTGCTTCCCCTAACATGTTTAAATAGTCCTGTAAATTACCTTTGATAGCATCATTTACTAATTGGATATTGTCTGTTGTTACATAGTGCGCCAGTAACATTTTATACATCATATCTTTTGTTGGCACAAATATAGAAATTAATAACGATACCAACCAAGCCGTACAAATAATCTTTGCCCACCACTTCAACGCCGCAATATCTTCCTCTGACATTTCGTTTACGCCAACATAACAAACAGCCAATATAAACATTGCAATACTTAGTAGCAAAAACAATCCTTGATTGAGTACATCAATATTATGCAATATCTCAATCAAATACAAATACATCGGATTAATAATAGGCATTATGCATTTCCCCTTTCGCCTACAATTCTTCTACCTCTCTGTAAGTTGTTTCAAATTCACTTGCCTCATGAACGTTAATTTTACCTTTATGATTTTTAACAATATAATTACCTTTAAAACATTCGATTTTTTCATCATCTGTTGTGATTTCTAATGATGCGTTTTCATACCAATCAATACCAATTACATCGCCAACAAAATCAACTATTTCCATAGCATTAGTACCGTTATATTGTACAGCTTGAATTTCATTAACCCTTTTCTCATATCTCCTAACCATTTTCTATTCAACCTTTCTTCCTCTTAGTTACCCACATGCACCAGTTTCCACTATATAGCTTTTTAATTTAGGTTTATCATCATTATCTAAACCACGTACATTTTCAATTTCCGCTCTAATTTCAAGTATGTTTAAATACTCTCCCATAGTAGCCTTTTGTCTACGTAACAAATCTATAGGACACGTTGGTTTAAAATCTAAAGTTCCAGCATCATATTTAACAATCATTCTGTGAAGTTTATTGTAACGATCTTTTAATCCCTTATACTCTCCTCTAAATCTAGCTTGCCATTCAGGTTCACTAATACTTAATTCATTTTTATTTTCTTTATTCATTCTACTCACCTCTTATGATAGGGCGGATATTTCACCGCCCTCTTTTCTTTATTTAAAACAACTATTTACCAGTACTACCGATACCACCAGTACCGCGCGCCGTTTCGGTTAATTCATCAACTTCTAGCAACTTTAATGCGCCAACTGGTACAAGAATACCTTGTAATAATCTATCACCCTTTTGGATTAGATACGCATCATTGCTGGTATTTTTAAATATGCCTTTAATTCCCCCGCGATAATCTGCATCAATCACACCAAATGAATTTGGAATGACTAACGGAGTTTTACTCATGCTAGATCGTGGCGCCAGCATTAACATATATCCTTTTGGAATTTCCATTGCTAAACCTAATGTTACATATTGCGTTTGATGTGGTTTAATAGTTATGCTTTCCGGTTGATAAAAGTCCATTCCCGCAGCATCTTCGCTACCGACTTTAGGCATTAGCACGCTTGACATGCATCGTTTTACCTTGATAACGTCCACATTATGGCACTTATATCCTAACATTCGTTTAATTTTATTAAGCAGTTTCATTTGTTACCTCATTTCAATAACGCTTCCAACACTTTATTTTTTCTATCCATAATGCGTATTTCTGCCCGTGGGTTTTCTTTATCAATACCAGCTATGCAGCTTTCACCATAGGAACATATCCATTTATCATCATCGATAACTTTGGCCTTTGTTAATATATCGCTAGTTGCCTGTAGTAATCCGATTAAATCCGGCCAGCTTCTTTTATTTGGCAAATAGTATTTACATTCAACAACGATGATGCCAGATACATGCAGTTTCTTCCCAGCTAACTGCCACATGCAATCATCTTCATAATTCTTATAGGCTTCTGACGGTATTATAATAGGTTTCCCGTTTCTTGATATAATTCGGCCACTATTCTTTTTAGTTGCTGGGCGTCCTTTTAAAGTGATATCAATTACACTCATTTAATGCCCTTTCCGCCAATAACACATCATCTTTCGGATATACCCAATAAAAATCACCTTGATAACTCCATGATGTTTGACCATTCATAAAGCAATGTACGCGCCCATTTTCGTATTTTGCAAAATAAAGTTTCATTTTTTTAAATGCAGTCTTTGCGATAACCGGAGTATCAACTGGTACATTTTCCCATTCCACAATACCTAATAAGCTGGCAATGGAATATTTCTTTTTACCGGCTCCCAACCCTAGTGCCTTACATGGAATACGTGGCGTATGCTCACGCACTTTAAAATGTCCGCCGTTTTCAATAAATGTAGGATTTACGAAATAGGCGTATACACCGATGATTTTAATATCACGATAGCCTTCATCGTACATTTCTTGTAATAACCATTTTGCCCCTTGTTCATTCGTCATAATTCAATTCCCCTTTTGTTAATAAATGCTTGATTTGTTCCTTAACATGATACAAGTACAATTCCATTGTTCCGTTAAAATGTTGTAAATTCGCTTTTGAAATTACTTGCCTTAACCACCCTTGCTTTCCACCGTTTGGAATACTATATTCAATCATGATGCAATAAGAATTTGCGGTTATCTTTGGTTTCAAAATTCTATTTCCAATAACAACGGTTAAAGCACTTGCAAATTGTTCACATGTATATGTTAGATCATTTGCTTTTACAAGTTTTTTCATTTGCCACACCCTTTATTTTGATATTCAAACACTATTTCTGTTTTCGGAGCATTAATCATAACAATAATGCTATGATGTGCGGGCGATTTTGTATGCTCGCCCGTTTCACTTATAAATTTAATGCGCTTAGTTGGTATGTATACGCTTATATTGGTTTTGCTAAACAATTTATGCCGTTGTACCCCCCCCCAGTGTATCTATAGGCAATACCAGTACACACGGGCGCCCCGTTTCGATGCATCGCGCTATAATTTCATCTTTATTGCTATATGGCGGGTTAGTGATTAAATAATCAAATTCATATTCTCTAGTTAAAAAATCACTAATGCCGTATATAGCCAATGGATCATATTCGCGTGTAACAATTTTTGTAAAATTGCTTTTATCTGTATCAAACGGCAATAAGATTTTATCGCCAACTTTCGGCGGGAATACATTAAGCATCATTTGAACTGTTTCTATAGGCGTGTACCACTCATCACTTTTAGCACCTTTTATTAATGCTTGTTTCATTATTCACCCTTTACTATGCGCCATATGTTCGTTTCACCACTCATCGAATGCGCATCATATTCAAGCAGCCACTTCAAACAATGCCGCCCGTGTTTAAATTTATCAGGCTTATTTCTAGGCCCCGGACTTGCATAAGTTACCGCTTCAACCCATTCACAATGCGCTTCATATGTGTACCACGGATACATAAGGCAATAGGCTTTTATGTATTGTTGTTTACGCTTTCTTTGTACCAGTTTCATCTTCTATGACTTCCTTACATTCAATTAAGCACGTAATAGGCGATACCGAAACATTTGCATTTGTAACAACATCAACAAATTTAATTGTTTGTACGTTTCCCAAATCTACATTTCGTAACATTGAGTCATACGCTTTCATTTCTTCATTACGAAAGTTGTAACGATTAAACGAATTTGTAAAATATCTTCTAGTCGCGCCATTTATAAATACTGTTATCTGTAACATATTTACTCCTCACCTTTAAAAAATACTAACCAAACCGTTTTACCGCGCCGTTGCCCTAAAATTGGTTCAACCGGCAATAATGGTCGCACTTTCGGTAGCGTTATTTGTTCTTCGTTCCATTTGAAGATTAACGTTCCGTTTTGTTTTAGTACTCGCCAACATTCAGAAAGACCTTGCTTTATATCCTCTTTCCACTCCGGCCCTAATTTACCGTATTTTAATTTTAAAAAGGATGTATCGCCAGCACTCACTAAATGTGGCGGATCGAATACTACAAGATGAAAGGTTTCATCTTCAAACGGCATATCCCTAAAATCTGCAACTACATCCGGCTTCACAATTAACTTTCTACCGTCACATAGTGTTGTATTTTCTGTTCGGTTATCCATATAAACAGTTTCTTTATGTTCTCTATCGAACCAAAACATTTTAGAACCACAACATGCATCTAGGATTTTCATAACGCGCCTTTTTTAATCATGTGCATTAACGCGCCAGCAATTAACGCTAAAGCAACAGATGATACAAACAAGCCTAATACTGTGTTACCAGCAATATTGAATAACCCTAATAGCCACAACACCATTGAAACAATAAACGCCAAACTTAAAACCTTCACCAATAACGCAAGGATTATATAAGCTATTAACGCAATACCTTTCATTTTTACCCCCCCCTTAAAACGGAACGTTTTCATCGTTGCCTTTATCATCTGCAAAGCTATCAAAATTGCTTTCCGCTGCCATATCATTCAATGCGGATACACCAACGAAACCGGCGATTACTTCCGTAACATATTTCTTTTGTCCGTTGCTATCTTCGTAAGAGCGTGTTTGAATACGTCCCTCTACGAACAAGCGGTTTCCTTTTCGATAGTTCCCTACTGCTTCGCCTAACTTGCCCCATGCCACGCAATTAATGAAAGCAGTTTGTTCTTTCGTTTCATTTGTAGCACTATCAATGTATGTGTTCGTTGCTGCTACTGTAAATGTGGCCACCGCTCGACCACTTTGGGTATAACGCACTTCTGGATCACGTGCTAAATTACCTAGAATTTGTACTGTGTTCATTTTTCCACCTCGTCATTACCTATCTGCAATTCAGCCATATCTGCCATAGCCAAATATACTTTTTCGTGCTTATTTCCTTTATGTGTCTCTTTTACTTTTGCTCTGAATTCAATAATTGTTCCGAAGAAACACCCACATATTACCTTGATTGTTTTGTCTCGGCATTTAAAGAATGTTGTGAACCGATTGTAACGACCAGCTCCACCAATAACCATGTAATCATCATCTTTTTTCACCCAAGCATCGCCGGACACCCAAGCATTGCCGTACACCTCAGCATTGCCGGACACCTCAGCATCGCCGTACACCCAAGCATCGCCGTACACCCTAGCATTGCCGGACACCCAAGCATTGCCGGACACCCAAGCATTGCCGGACACCTCAGCATTGCCGGACACCCAAGCATTGCCGGATTGGCTTAAATTGTCTTCACTTTCAATCCAACCACCAATTTCACCGGCAACTATACAACCAAAATCTATAATCGCCCTTATCTGTTTAAATTCAATACCAAATACCGTTTTAATTTTTCCTGTAAATTCATATTTTCTTTGCTTGCTCATGTTACCTCCCTATTGCTTGCCGTAGTAATGCTTTTTCCTTTTCAGAAATATCAGCATTGTCTAGTATTTCATTTAAATTAACAGGCTTTGTTTCTTTGGCTACTTCTACCAAGTTGCCTGTACGTGTCATTTCAATTTGCTTTTGCCCTGCACTTATCAATGATTTTTCATGTTCCGCCTTTTCTCGTGCTTTCAATAATAAGTGATTGTCTTTGATTGCATTAGCCATTCTTTGGCGGTGTTTCTCACGATCTATTAATTGCTCATAACATTTAATAAACTGTGCCCTGCAACTTGCCTCGTTATACTCATGACCCATTCTAGGGTCGAACGATGACCATATCGGTTTTGCAGCTTGTAAGGTTATCCCTTGTAAATGTTCTTTACCATGTTCAAAGCCATAAGCACCTACTGCCTTAATTACTTTTTCCCATGCAGTTTGTGCGGTTTCCACTTCATCATGCATATTCACATATGCACTTAATGCGGAACACTCTTCTCTGATTTCTGCAATCGTTGGTAAGAATTTACATCTATCAATTAAATTATTCACCGCTTGTTCTAACGTAACTGGGTTGATATCTGATAGCTTATAAACATATAATTTCATGCGTTCCTTTGGCATATCAGTACTGTACGCTAGCTGTAACATCGATAGTGCTTTCACTATCTGTTGCTGATTGTTCATTTGCACCCCCAAACTCTTGCATTAAATCATTAACAACATCAATGGCTTGTTGTTTCTTACTCACTTTTACATTTCTGTATTCGCTACGCTCCCATGTTCTGACTGCTGCTTTCCAGTCTTTCATGGAGTTCTTTCCTACTTTCCATCCATTACTTTCGTAATAGTCATAGAAATGTTCAGCGTTTACATTGTTGTTTCTTTCAATGCAGTACTGTTCGATTTCAGATAGAGTCGGTTTTTCAAAACGCTTGCGTTTTGTTGTAGTGCTTTTTGCACTACTATCTATCTCTTTCTCTATCTTTATCTCTTTCTCTAACTCTATCTCTATCTCTGGTGTAGATTTCTCCAAGATTTCTTCAAGATTTCTTGATTGAGTTAGTTTCTTTTGTTTTCTTTCATCTGATATTCTTCGGTCATAAAGCCTTTGCCTATCAGCTTCTGTACTGCCTTTACCTATGAAGTTCTGAATATCCAACATATAGATAGCACCATTTTCTAGTATTTCTATAAGTCCTAGTTCTTTAAACATAGATAGTGCTTGTTTAATAGTTCCTACTTGATGCCCTGTTACACTTGCCAGCATTTCAGCGTTGTATGGAATGCGATCATTAACCACCAACTTTCCATCATTCTTTAGACTTCGTAAGTAGAGTTTTAAAAGAATATTACTGTACAAGTAGCCGTCTTTCATGCTTTCTAATATCTTCAACTCATCGCTATCAAAGAAATTATCTTTAAGTCTTAGATAGTAATACTTTTTGTTATCGCTCATATGCTAACCATTAATTTTACCAACGCTGGCATATTTAATATTTGGTTGCGTTTGATTAATTACATCTAATACATCCTTTAGCTCTGTAATTTCTTTTGCATTTACTTTGTATTCACCTTGTGTTTGTTCTAATTTCTCAATGCGTTTCTTAACATATAGTTCAACAACATCAATTCTTTTCATATTGTTTCATCCTTTCCATAATGATTGTTTCTAGCTTTAATTTGGTTTCCTTTGCAAATACTCCGTGTGCTAAGTTTTCATGGCAACATCTACACAAACACGCTAGGTTATTTAATTCACTTGTACCCCCTCTACCTCTAGGCAAAATGTGATGCACATCGGTAGCGGGTGCGCCACATATTACACAACAGGGATAGCCGTCTATACTATCTCGTTCGATAGCTTGTGGTCTTGTTATTTTGTAGAGTTTATCGTCATTCTTTTTCCTTTTGTTCACTCTCCCACCCCTCTATAAGAGATTGGATGTACTCACTAGGTTCTAACTTGATACCTAGTTGTTCACATTCATCTGTTAGACAATCAATCAATCTTGCCATCTCTTTTGTGTTATAAACGCTGCTGCCGTGGTAACACATTACATTGTGATAACCTTTGATACTTTTACATTCACCAGCATCTTCGGCTATCCACCCTATGCCGTGTGCTTGCCATATTGTTATGTAGCGTTCAACTGCATCCTCTCGGACTGGAACATATGTAAAATGTCCACAGTCCTTGATAGCCTTTCGATATACATCCTCTTTAGATATATAGGAATGATTGCTCATGACTTCCGCTATCTTTTGACATAAAACCCAACAATATGCATTAGCGTTCATACTGCGTGATTTTGATTTCTTTTTGATTTCAATCACGTATTCTTTTTCTTTATCTAATTTCGCTAGATCATTGTCATGTGGTGCTGGTATTACTACCATTACACCCAGCGGACTACGGAGCGTTTCAATATTACTTGTTGTCCACTTCATCGTTGTGCATACCTTTTAGCATTAACCCAGTTGAATGCTTGTTGGTAATGGTCTTGCTTTAGGTCTGCTGGTTTGCTCACCTTGAAAGTTTTGGTTACATAATGCACTAACTCTTCCTCACTAATACCACCTTGTGTGGCTCTAGCTTTTAGAGTTTGCCAGTTGTACACAGTTTCTTGTGTTTGTTGTTGTGTATTTTCACCAAAGGTATAACGTACTCTGCCTTTGCTATCTACAATAACCAACTTCACAATATTTCTGCTTTCGTCATATGCAATCTCTTTTACTTTGAATTTAGCGTTTGATTTGGGTTTACCATCTCTACCCTCGTACCATTCGCCGTCTTGTAATGTTATATATACAAATGGTGCGGTGTACAGTTCCCTGCCAATGCCCCAGTTGAAACCAGCCCTTTTAAAGCTATCAGATGCCTGCCCTTTCTCTTTTTCTGTGTTGCTTTCTGTGCCTACATCACTTTTAGCAACCCATTGCTTTTTTGTTTCATCCCAAATCGAAATCGTACAATACAAGTTGCTATCAATAACAGAGTGTCCACGTTGCCAATTCATAGCACCTACAGTTTCATCAAGGATATTCATATCAACACGTGCATCTTTGTATAAAAGAATTGTTGCTCCAATCGCTTTTGCTTTGTTTTGTCCTATAGATTGTATTCGGCAATCTATCTCACTCGCTTTTAACTCTCTAAACTTCATCGTTCACCTAACCAATCTGTAAGTTCATGTACTTTTCAATTCTTGCACCAGCTACTTCTTGTTCTGCTTTGATTGCTTTCTTGATTGCTACTTTGTCTGCTGCGATTGTTACTTTTCTAAACTCATCAGGTAGTGCATCCAAGTTATCAATCTCTACTGTTTCGCTTTCTTTATAGTAGCATTTGAATTGTCCAACTTTTTTTTCTGTTAGTTGGTTTTCTTTCATTACGTGATCAATGTTATTTTTCAATCGTTCAGTCATGTTTTCCAAAGTCTTAGCTTTAGCACTTAGCCGTTTTGACTCATCCTTAAACGCTTGAATATCACCTTTGATGTTACGGATAAACATTGCAGTATTTTCGATTTTTTCATCAATACTGCAATCTAACATATCCAAAGTATCTTGGATGGCTTGCATATCCTCTTCGGTTTCAGCCACCTCTAACATTGCTTGCAACTCTTTATAATCTTTATTTAGTTCATATAAACTTGGCATTCAAATTCTCCTTGTGTTAAAATACAAGTAGAGTATTTTCTAATACTCCTACACTAAGTCCGCTGAAACTTCTTCTAAACCTTTCACTAGCGGACTTTTTTATTTGCATAAAACTTATATTCTTCTAACCAATATCCAGTTAAAAACCAAAGTGTAACTCCAAACATGGTCTGACAAAACCATGTCCAGTAGTCTATAGTGTCTATTTCTAAACTACCCATAGCACCAACTGCTAGAATTGCACCGATAATTCTCAACGTGTAACATAACTTAATCATTGTACGCTCCAATACCCAATTTCCTTTTTATAATCTCTTATATTCTGTACTGCTCTTTCTACCTTTCTTTTCGCAATAATTTTGTAACATGGGTGGTCGGTTCTAAATGTATGTCTTTTTATAAAGGCTTTAACTAATTTTTCCTTTTCTGCCTTTAAATCATTTTTTATTTGATTTACTTTCCACTCAAATCTCATAGTTCTTCTCCTACGATCACTAGCATTTGGCTGGTGATTTTTTTTATACCCATTTTTAGTTTTTTATTTTCTGCTTGTAATTGTTCTACCTCTGCTTTCAACTTCCTATATGCCATCGGTGTATATTCATCATCTAGTCCTACAAGGCTCTCAACTTCCTTTTTGCTGAACCTAACGCCAGCTACGTTTTTTATTTGATGAAGTATGCCTTGATTTCTCATGTTGTATACACTTGTTTCTGTACACTTTAGAAGTTTTGCTACATCAGATACTGTGTACACTAAACTTTCCATTTATCCCTCTTTTCTAACCAAATCATCTACAGTACATCCGAGGTAATTTGCTATTTTTAATAAATTACCTACACTAGGGGTTGATTTTTGATGTTTCCAATTACTTAATGCGGATTGTGATACGCCTGTATCTTTGGACACTTGATAATTGGAAATATTTTTCATATCCCTATATTTTTGATAATTACTATACAATTCTTTACTTCACCTCCTTTTTAGTGATATACTTTATGTATATAAAGTAATGCAATTATCTATGCTTCATTATCGTGAAGTATCCTCAATCAAAATATACTACACGATAGCGAAGCAATCAAGTAAACATTCTTTAAATTTCATAAATTTTTCATTAACAATTCAAAGGTGAGAAAATGTTTGAGAGAATTGAGCAATTAATGAGAGAGAATAATGTTAGTGCTTATAAGCTATCTAAAGAAACAGGTATTGCACAATCAACATTAAGCAGTTGGAAACATCAAAACAAAATTCCTCGTGTTGATTTATTGCAGAAAATAGCGGATTTTTTCGGCGTTGAAATCGGATATTTAACAGGAAGTTTGGACAAAACAAAAGAGACACCTAAAATTCAAAGAAAAATAGATGCCTCAACTGTTAATTTAAAAAATGTGAAAGTGATGTTCTATGGGGATTATGAACTTACTGAACAAGAGAAGAAAATGGTTGAAAACGTTGTTAAAGGGGTTATTTCATCACGTAAAGACGAAAGGGACAAAATGTAAATAAAGGGAGTATTAGTATGAAACGAATGTATCCAATTGTATTGGATGTTATTAAAGAAAATCGGTCGAATGACCCAGATGTTATAGCTAGGAATTTAAGGATTAGGGTTCACTATAGATCACTACCAAAGCATTTAAAGGGACTATTAATTAAAACACCCTTTTCAAGGGATATTGTTATTAATTCAAAAATAGACATCAATCATAAAAAAGTGGCATTAGCACATGAATTAGGTCATGTTATATTGCATAAAGGCGGATATAACCTATTTGATATCGACTTATTAACCGATAGGGATAAAAGAGAAAAGGAATATCAAGCGAATAAGTTCGCTTTCCTTTTAGTGGCTCATACATGCATGCGGAATTCACCTAAAATGATTGATAGCATTCGCAACGAAAGAGATTTAACTTTTAATGATACAATAGAGTTACTTAAAATATTTGAACGCACAGGATGTTACATTTAGGGGGTATTATTATGTCATTCGCTATTATTCCAGCTTTAATTGCCGCGTTATTATATTGGTTCGGATTTGTCGCTGTGTCGGCGTCGTTAGGGATTGTATCATGTTTCATTGCTGTTATTATGGGTGAAACAAAAATACACTCCTTGATACAAATTATATTGACATTAATTTTTCGATATTCTGTATTTGTCAATTTTACTAATTTTTACGGATTCGGATACGCCTCGATTCTTTCTATCATAGTATTTTTTATTGCATTTACAATATTTTATTTCGTTTATTTCTTAATTTTAAAAAGAGGGCAATAATGCAATACAACGTCAGTGTGAGAAAAAAAGATAAAGGCTATCAAGTCATTGTGTCCTATAAAGACGGCTACAGGTGGCGACAAAAATCAAAACAAGGGTTCCGAACGCAACGTGAAGCCAAGGAATACGGCCACGTCATACTCAAAGAGTTAGACAAAACCGTACTCTTAACCAAAGATACAGAATTGAAAGACTTAACTTTCAAGGAATTTGCGGATATGTTCCTTGAAATAAAAAAAGACCACGTTACGCACAATACATTAAATATGTACCGTCATGCCGTGGATGCTTACAGTTCTATTAATAATATTAAATTGTCTGACATCAAACCATTACATATTCAAAATGTAGTGAATAAAATGCTCTCTTCACCTACTACCATTAATTCATACTATAAAGTGGTTAGTCGTATATTTTATATAGCAATCAACCCCTACAAGATTATTATTGATAACCCATGTACTGGTGTTAGGCTGCCGCGCGTGGAACGTAAGAATGCGATCCATACTATTTCCGATGAGGATTTAAATAAATTTGCAAAATATATGAGGGAAAAATATCCACAAGCCTATTACTTTTTACAAATTGCTAGATATACTGGTATGCGATTAAGTGAAGTATATGGGTTAACGTGGAATGATATTGACCTAGAAAATCACCAAATTCACGTCAATAAGCAACTTTCGTATGTCAAAGGTGTAATTACCTTCGAGAAAACTAAAACGGCGAATTCGGTGCGAATTTTGCCAATTCCGCCTATATTAGAAAAGATACTAATAGAATACCAAACACATGAGTTAGAGTTTGAATACGATTTAGTTCTAAATCCATATAAGAAAAATGGTGTTAAATGCCAAATTAACACCTATTTAAAACAATTCGGAGATAACCTATCAGCACATAACCTCAGGCATACCTATGCCACGAAGTTATTGGCTAATGGTCTTGATGTAAAAACTGTATCATCGTTACTAGGTGATACACCACAAATGGTTATGAAAACCTATGTGCATTATAACGATGAAATGAAAGCAGCGGCATCAAATGCAGTTGCTGATATTTTTAAATGAAATTTTTGACGATTTTTGACGAATATCATATATCGTATCAAAAAAATGCAGTAAATAAGCACTCTTTTATATCTTCATTTTTAACAATCATAAAAGGTTATATCGCTTAATTTTATTTCAAATTTCAAAATATGTTGTAATAATCAAAGTTTTTCATTGTGGCCACTCTAAACAAATTACAGAAAATATTATATTTCAAAATGAATTTTTGACGATTTTTTGACGGCAAATAAAAAAGAGGGGTACCGCTTTGGTACCCCTTTTACTATTAATCTAATTCAACAAGGCGTTTCAATTCACCGTTTACAAACCACATTTCACAACGCACGTTATTATGGTCTGTGAGTGTTGCGGTATATAAACCGTCTTGTTTTGGCGTAATATCTTCCGCAAATTCATGTTTCTTACCTTCAAATTCAAATGTTTTCATGTTGTATACCTTTCTAAATTAATTACAATATACCGTAAACCGTACGGAGCGGAGATAATCGGATCACCTACCATTTCACAAAAGTATAAAGTGCGCTGGCCCCTTTGAAATGTTTTCCGTTAAAATGCGCTAAACTTTGAAAGTCACCAGCTTGATATCCTACTGTTTCGTAGATTTTACCAGTTTCTAATACAGTAACGCCACCCATTATACGATGCGCTTTATTAAGGTTGATTTTATATACATCAACCTTATTTTCATCTGTATTTTCTACAACTGCCGTTCTATCGCTTTTTTCTATAGCTTCCTTTGGAATGCTAGGCAATTTTTCTTTAATAGCGTTTTTCGTAACTACTGCCGCATCATGTAGCGTTGGCGCCTTAGTATAGTATGTTGCTACTGGTTGTGCCGTTTCCCTGTATGCAATAATTTCCTTTGCTACCTTTGGCGTTACATTTAAGGCTTCCCCTAATTTTACCGGGTTCTTTGTGATTGCTTGATTTAAAAGTACCGGCTCTTGTAGCTTCTTAGTATGCATCACATTATAGGCAAACAGGCCAGCCACTACCACCAGTAGCATAAACAATGCCACGGTGATAACGGGTGCGTATCGCCTTAATAGTTGAATGATAGTATCCATAATTACCCCCTAAATAGGCCAATCCAATACTAAATCCGCATCAAATTCTTTGCCTTCAATATTTTCGGTAAATGTATATTGCCATAGATTGGCGCCGTCATAATCACATTGGCTATTTAATTGTGCGCACCAGATAGCGCAACCGCCTAACTGGCTAACATCTAATACATTCACTAGCCAATCATAACTAGCGTATAGACCTGTATTAACGTACCCAGCTTGCCATAACTTATTGATAAACACGCTACAGATATTCGTTAATTGTTGGCCCGTTGGCATGCCACGATCTGCCTTGTAATCGTCCGCGTCTTCCATATCAAACCAGATACCCATAGGCAACTTATCCACAGTCAATCCGGCATCATTGAGCGTGTTTATTACGAATTCCGCTTCACTCGCTGCGTGTTCTTCATTCATGGCATAGGAATAGTGGTATACACCAATAGCTAAACCGGCATTAATTGCACCATTGATATTGTTATAGAACTCACTATCTAAATTACCTCTGCCATAACCGATGCGGATAATAGCGAAGTCAAAGCCATTAGCCTTGACCGCTCCCCAATCCACTACGCCGTTATTTTCGCTTACATCAATACCCCTCATGTTTCACCTCATAATTTAACCTTATTTTCAATTTTGGTTCTAATTAAATCTAAAAACTTCCCCATAGATACGTTGCCGCCGTCTCTTAGGTTTTCAAGAATAGATAAAAATTCGGACGAGCCTAGATATAGCCATACCAGCGATACGGCGAATTGTCTTTGACCGCTCATTTCATCAAATAAAATAGCGGCTATTGTAGCCGCTACATATGTCATTACCTTACCTATAAACCCTTTTCGCATATATTTAGATGCTATAAGTTGTTTTTCAAATGCTATTGGTATGGCCCGGTATTTTTCCCACGTGGCGATTTTCTCCGGATCATATCCGAATTCATCAACTAACATTTTGTAAGCGATGCTTGCCCACTTTGTGAGCAAGTCTACGAATACCAATAAAATAAACACGCCCAATATTTGAACGTGTTTTAAACCAATCACCCATA
>ERZ773069.1171-NODE-1171-length-15619-cov-4.998522_pt1 | contig 15619 bp, 21 predicted proteins | sample MGYA00580619_ERZ773069 | MGnify/ENA primary metagenome ERZ773069 (study PRJEB29015, sample SAMEA2738007) | human oral metagenome | biome: human oral; feature: human-associated habitat; material: dental | place: China | collected 2108 ...
AGGAGACAGCAGAGATCACAGCAGGGGAAATAGATCACAAGAGAGAGAAGGCAGAACCCCGCGGGGGAAGAAAGAAGAGGAGTAAAAGATACAGCAAATCATATAGATGTTTCGTTGGTAGTTGGTAATACCAGCTATATGGCAAATTCTAAAAATTAGTAAAATTTGTGCTATATACAATAAGTGGCAAAAAATAGTGGCAGTAGATAATAGTGGCAAATTTCCTTGGCAACCCCTAAAATCAATAAAATTGGCAAAAAATAGTGGCAACTCTTAGGCACAAAAGCATCTCACAACAATTAAAGAACATCAAAAACATGCCTATTTCTGTTATCCGGGGGCATATCTAACCATTTTTACCATAAACAGCATTTATAGTTGAGCACCTATTTTTTAGGGTTTGTATCCGTATAGCCCATAAAATACAAAATTCATTTATGATAGCGCGTCAACACAAAACATCAACACCTACCCCCGAAACAGACCCCACTAGTTTTATATAACAATTATAATAGGGCGGTTACAGACCCCATCAAGACCCAATAACAATTATATAACAATTATATACGCGCGGGAGCTGTCGGACTTGTCAGACTATTCTATCTTTTTGCATGATGCTTATTTTAGAATTATCTGACTATTTCGATAATATGAATTATCAGAATATTTGATCAGAGAGAATTGTGTGACTATTCTTGCTATTAAAGTATTCAGACTTTTCTTTCTTTTTCCGCTTGCGCTGTAACTCGATCGGTTACAACAAGAAGAAAGAGAACGGAAAGTCGATTCTTTTCTAGTTGCTAAGCTTATATACTTTTTATAACATTCTGACTATTTTTTGATCTGTGAAAATTTTCAGATAATTTACTATAAAGAAAACCCCCTCCTTGTGGGAAGGGCTTATTGTGTTACTTGTTGACCGCTAGCGTGATGTGATACAGATAACCCGCGTGGTACTCAAATTGATCTACCACACCATCCGCGCGGATTGCTTGCACCTCGAAATAATCGTGTCCCTCTATTGCGTCCTGCACAACGTCCCACGGATACGCGACTGGCTCGCCGTCGCAAGTCCACGTGTCACCGTCCTTGACAAGCGTCACGTCTCCAGCAATAATCATGTCATACTCATACATGGTGTTACCTCCTTGCCCCGTGTTGGGGCTGTCTGTGTTATCTGCTACACACAGTATAAGCTATGATTGGTATATTGTCAATAGGTTTTTCTACTATTTTTATATATTTTTTACCAGAATTTTTCCCTCTTTTTCTTTTCCGCTGTCGCTGTACCACGCAGCCTTACAGCCACAAGGAATGCAGCGTTTTTGAATACAAAAATTGATCAACTTCCTTCCATTATATAGCAAATTTTGCATTTTCGGGTCTTCAAAAAAAAACATCAAAAAGGTGTTGACACATAACCGCCTATGTGTTATAGTATTGACAGTCAACAGACACCCCCACTATTGTGGGAGTGCCATTAACACTGATACCACGCCTAGCGCGTGGAAGAAAGAAGAACACATTATGAAAATCCAGACCACAAAGAAGAACATTGTCGCAACGAATCAGACCGTTGTCGCGGTATCGGGGGACATATGGCAGGATATAGCCGCCTGTCTCAATCTCACGCCGTACGCATACACGGCGGGCGTGTACGGGCATAACGCTGATGTGTATAACGTCGGCGGTGTTGCCGTGACTGTTGGCAATAGACCTTTCGGGCGGCGGTATGATCGCGACCGCCTAATGATGTGGCGAGACGTTGCGCGGCTGTGCAAGACAGGCAACGACCGCCGCAAGGTCATTGATGGTATCGCAAGTGATATGTGCGGTGACTCACCTCTAACAGAGCACCACACATCCGCCGCTCGTGGCTACGTCTCACGCAAGAGCAACGGCTACACTGAGGCATATAGAGGTAATTTCGGCATTGGCGTTGTCCGTCACTCTCCGCGTTGGGATAGCACGTCGTATCACTATAAGACCTATTACACGCTATAAGAGGACGCAAGAGAGGTTTTAAGGCGGTATAGGTACTCTGATACCTACCGCCCATGTAGGAGGAGATTATAATGACAGCTAGAGAGATTTTGCAGGATTCCGCATTATCATTAAGGAGGATTGAGATGATTAAGATAGCAACAGCACTCCTTGCTGAGACGGTGATTATTTTATACATCATCGCATATGTTTTTCAGAGATAATAATTAGAGGACTGATAATCAGCCCTCTTTTTTTATTGCAGCTTGTTGTCTGAATATTCTCATATCGTATAAACCACTAAACTTCACTGTTTGAGAATCATTCTCATAAGCCCCCGTACACTTAATTGATAATCACCCTCAATTAGTATTGGGAATCATTATCAACTGAATATTTCTGAGCCAAATTCATAAAATTAATAGGCATGGGGTAGCATTCAAGTACGAAGTAGGGTTGGGAGTACCCCACACCCTCTCTAATTTTTTGAATTTCTAAAAAAAACTTTTTCATGGTATTGACGTTCCAGTTTCCATATTCTCTCACCCTAATTTTTTGGTACTCAGAAAAAACTTTTCGCTGTATTGACTGAACAGTTTTGTTCAGTCTCTAATTTTTTGAAATTTAGAGTTTTACTTTTACCTGTATGTCTATTTTATTGCAAAAAAAAAATAAGGGACTATTTTGTCCCTTATACTCCTCCTGTTATTGCTACACTTGCTCCACTGATTGAACTTCCGTCCCATGTTCCGCTTACTGCTTCTAGTGTTACTTCCGTGGATGCTCCATTGTGTAGTGTTACTTTTATTGGTTGTGTGCTTGTTGCTGTTGTACTTGTTGATGTATTATCTAAGCTTACCCCGCTATGATCTTCTATTTTCTTTACCTGCCATACAACTGCTGTATCTATGCTGCCCGATTCTACCTGTAATGTGTTTGACCCGATTGTTAGTACGATTGGGTTAGATGTACTTGCTGTTTTTATTGATGTTGCAGGAGGTATGATCTCTGCTGTTAGTGTTCCAACTTCTTTTATGTATTCTGCTTTTACATTTTTGATACATCTCATAAGTGCATTTCTTAGCATTCCTTCAAATAGTGTTGGCTTGCTGTTGATGTCAAATACTCCATTTTCCCGCTCAAGTTCTACGTAAAGATTAAGCCGAAGGTTTTTGTACCCATATTCAATATCACATATCCGAGCCATTACGTTTGACTTGATAGGAAAGTACGCCTTTAGATCTTCTGATTGGAGTTGATTGATCTTCTTGCGCTCTTTCTTTAGAATCTCCTTTAGTGTTGCTACATCATATCCTTCTACTTGCAGTTTACTGACAAGAGAAGAAAGTACAACCATATCTTCTTCTAGTAACATTTTATCTCCACCTTTCCATAATAATATTATATCATGGATAGAAATAAATGTCAATATTTGTTGTAAAGCAAAGAAATAATCTATTACTATATTATTTCTTTACCATATCTTCCATACATAAGGGTATTCTTTTTTATATTGCTTGATCCTACTTAGTTTCTTGCGACGAATATACCTGTTTGCTTGGTTTTTCCAGTATTTTGACTGGAAATAGAATCTCTTAGGTACACCATTTTTATACCATATTGGTACTTCTATACATCTATAACCGCGTATCTTATGAAATAAAATCCTATTCTTTCTCTTTTGTATTAGTATTCTCTGTCTTTTGTTCATCGGATGCTTCATTTGCCAACCACCCATAAAATTCCATGTCATCTAAATATCCTAACGAGCGAAGATAGTTGATCTTTTCTTCAAACCGCTTTTCATCCAGCGACATATCTGTTATTTTTAGCGATTCTATCTTTGTTTTTCCACATCTACACACATAGTAGCCAAACGCCTTTACTTTATAATAGTTCGCTCCATACCAGTTTTCAATCTCAGCAATGTAGAACAGTTTCTTTAGTTTGTATTTATGTCCAAACAACCAATGAAAATTCATTTCTTCTCCTTGTAAGATGAACATATGTCACCAAAGTCACTTGTTGAGTAATAAAATAAGTCTCCCTGGCGATCTTTTGCCGCATTAAACAGCCACCCGTCCATATTTCTATCGCAGTCTGTATTTGTGCAGTCAGAGTTGCAGAAACATAAGTCTGAACTCCAAGACTTTATCTTCCAATCATCCACTTTAACGTCCCCGCATCATATAAGTGATCGTCGGCTTGTGGAATCCACCAACAGGCCCGCGACTGCGACGCTTTGGGGCTCCCTTATCCTCAGAATTTACTGCGGCCATCGTGATTGCAAGAATTACAATGATTAAAAGCATTTTTATTACCTCTCTTTCTATGCATATATCTTAACACAATAAAATAGAGATGTCAATACATCTCTAAATTAAAAGTTAATTAATCTTTTGCAATGCTGATAACGTGGTCAATCTTGATAGAAAACACTTCTTCATCTTCTCCGTCTGCCTTGATGTTGATAAAATCAATAAACCCGTCTTGTCTTACATAATATACTGCATCAACAGTTACATAATTAACCTTACCAGCTACATTAACCGATACTCTATACTTATTCATAGTTCCCTCCATAGTTCTCTGCTAGTTGACTAAACTTTCCTCTATAATTCTTTGTTAAATAACACTTGTTTCCTAGCTTACTATTGGCTAGGTAGTCACCATATCTTACAAAATCATCGTTGCGACCCTTGTTGTCCTTTTGCTTGACATCACCAATCATTACTATATGACAAGAATCATGGCATCTCGTAAATATTAGTTTTAGTGTTTCTGTGTCCATTGACTCACACTCGTCCAGTATTACTCCTGCATTTTCAAAGTTTACTCCCCGAAGTGTAGAATCTGTTGTTAGACAGATAAGCTCTTGTTGACGCATTCTTCCAACGATTTCTGGGAGATACCCAAGTGTAAGCATTGCGTCATAGAAAGGTGTCCAGAGAGATTCTGTTTTCTCTTCTAGCGTTCCTGGTAAGAAGCCGTGCTCAAGCGCCCTCTCTGATACCTTCTGTATATATATTACTTTTGTGATCTCTCCATTAGCAAGTAAATCCATCATAGCAGCGACAGACACGTGGCTTTTCCCTGTTCCTGCATTAGCTTCGCAGAATGTAAAGATATTTTCTTTAATTGAATGAAAGAATAGCTTCTGCTCCTCTGACATTCTTTTATAAAACCTATCTCTGTCTTTACTGTTCTTTAGGCTTATCTCTTTATCATTATCAAATCTCATTTTAAGAACCACTCATATTCTATATTGTATTTTGCCATTATCAGTGTTTTTGCCATTGTTTCTTGGCTTTGATGAAGCAGTAAATCCACAATATCTTCTTCTTTTTCAGAAGCATATGTTTGTGGAAGGTATTCTGTCTTTAAATGAAGCAGTTCGTGTACTAATGTGAGTTCTGAACAATGCTTTAGGAATGTATCTTCAATATTATAGTCAGAAATAACTATTTTTGCTTCTTTATTTTCAAAGATAAATTGACAATAACCATCAATGATACTTCCATCATCTTTATGTAGTTCTTCTTTTCTTGGCTCAAATGTTATAAGCCACGATTCTAGCAGTAGCTTCTTTTTCCACCATTTTGCACATTCTTGAAATTGTCTGTTTGTCTTAAACTCTCTAATAGGTTCTGTAACCTTGCTTAATTGCATTATATAGATCAACATCCTTCCACATTGTTATGTTTCTGCTTTCTCCACTTAGTTCTGCGATATAACACCCAATCGGAAGAGGTCTATATCCCGCAAACTTTGCATATGAAGGAAGTGCAAGGGCCGACCCATTATCTACCTCATAAACAAGTTTAAGCGATGTTTTCTTTGCAAATTTATTGTGTTCCATCACTAATTTCTGCCGAACATCAAGCTCATGTGTATGCTCCATAATAAGAATATCCATGTTCATGTGTTCATAGTAGTTCTTTGTCTTTCGGTGTTGGTGAACTATGCCGTACATGTAACACACCTTGTTTACATTGATGTAACCAATGCCAATCTCACCAGTATAGAAGTCTGGAATACCAAGAAGGGTTGCAACCATCTGGGGAATAGATATAAAACAGTCATTATATGAGCGTCTTTCATGGTTTCCTCCCCCAACAACAGCAATAATTCTTCCTGCATCTACAAGCGGTTTCATGTACTCAACAAGAATACTGATCTGTTCTTGACCACTTGCATATTCTTCAAGAGTATTTCCTTTAGATGTCTTTGTTGTGTTGTTGATTGCGTCTCCACCAAGGACTACATACATGTTTGGCACCGATAGAATGAATTTGACTATGTTTGCAATATAGTTTCTGTCTCCTGCACCAACATGAAGATCTGATAATGTTACTACAAAGATTTTTTCTGCAAAAGCACGAAAGGAAAATGTATTTTCTTCTAGTTTTGTCGATAATAGTTTCTCGTGCTCAAACATTATTCACACCCATATTCATTGATGTCTTTAAACATCTCCATGTTTCCATCATTTGCAATGTATTCCTTAATCATCTTTCTGATAATCATAGAATAGCTAACGCCATGTGCCTTTGAAATCTCTACAAGCTGATCTCGCATACGTTTAGGCACCCTAATATTTAGATTTGTATTCTGTAACTTCATTTTTCCTCCCTAGAACTCCCAAATTATTTCGTTGTCACGAATCCTCGTGTCATAAAATACTCGCCCATCCTTATCTAGTCCAATAAGAATATTGTTTCTCTGGTTATTACTGCATTGTACGATGTTTTCATTTATTCTGATCTTTAAATAATGCTTGTTTAGTTTGATGGTTCCAAGATATTTTTCCCTTGTAACCTTCCACACTTCCCCGCCCGTTTCTTCATAGAGATCTTCATCGTGCTGAACACCAATCAGATCGTTTTCATGGCGAAGTCTTACTGTTATAATGGTAATATACCCATTTTCTATAAGTCTACTTAGTCCATGTTGTGCAAGTTTTTCCTGTACCCCAAGCATTTTCGCTATTGTATTTACGTTTGTGATAATTGCGTTGTTATCGTCTGCATAAGCAATAAGCAAAAACCAAATTCTTGCTGCTACTGGCATAAGCCTATATAGTTCCCCAATATCCGCAAGTGCAGTTTTATTTAGCGTTATTGTTCCTTGAATGTTTTTACTGTTTATGTGCTTTTGTAGCATTTATCTTCCTCCACTCTGTCTGAATTATATCACATTACAATACTTTTGTCAAGCAAAATATTCATAAAATTCTTCATAATCATATACAAGGTCAAGGATTGCAAAATAATCAAGACTTCCGTCTGGTGCGTGTGTTCCACAATAATCATATGAAAGCATAAATGCTTTCTTTAGCACCTCCTTGTTCTGTGTTTTAGAACTAACAAGAAGTAGTTCCACAATGCTATTTAAGGTGGTTTTTGCTCTATCACGGTTTTTTCTTACGGCTTCTTTGTCATGTTGAACGATACCAGTTCGTAATACATCTCCATAATCACGCAAATAATCCCTAAATTTAAGAAGGTTTTCTTCTTGATATATCTTTTCCATTACTATACACCCACCGTTTCGACAAGAATCTTACTCAATTCAGCATAAAAATGCTTAACAACCTCTCTGTCATTTTTGTGTCTTGTTCCATTTGCTATTTCATCAAGAATCACAAATAAATACTTAACATCCGTTATATCATAAAGTCTTTTCATCAAGTGCCTTGCAATAAGATGCACATACTCCTCATTCTCCTTGAAGTTGTCTGGAATGTCATGTGCGATGTCATAAATCGCCGTCCTGTACTTCTGTTTCATGTTTTCTCCTTCTGTGGTTGACAAAAAGTATATTCTGTGCTATAATCATAAAGCACAACGAACAGCACTTGTTGTTGTCCGTTTTGTTTAGTATATCATAGAAAGAATATGATGTCAATACTTAGTTTAGATTTTTAATTAAGTTCTAATATAAAAACTGTTGACAATCTGTTTTCTTTGTGGTATAATACTTGTACTATTGATTTCAGAGCCAATTCTATAAGGCCTAGGATTGGTCGTAAATGTCATGTGGCATTTTCCTCTGAAAAAGATAACTGTAGTTAGTTTTGCTAACGAGACAGAGACACGCTGTCCTTACAGCAGCGACACTTAGAATGTAGGCCTCCCTTTTTGGGACATCTCAGCTTTTGAGATGATGTGGTAACGGCTATAATCGGTTAGGTTGGGAGCAGGCTACTTCGGTAGGGTGGTCGGCTTACTAGCGTGAGGACTGCTTAAACGCATATAGTAAGTCTAGTTCTGTAAAAACAGAACCCCGATGACGGGGCGATAGTGACGGAATGTCGGTGTTGCAAAAAACCATCTATGAGAACCAACGAGAGCTATTATAAGATGTTACAATAAGCCTTTGTGGGTTTATTTCGTATGTCTATTTTCAAACTCTTGTAAGTTCTCTAGGTGGTGTACTATTCCCAATTCTAAAGCTCCGTTCTGGAAGTGCCATAGGGGTGTTACCTACAGAGATAATCTACACGGAGTACGATAAATAAAGATAAGGAGATAGAGAAAAAGAGAGACACGTAACGAAGTTAAAGTGTCCTTTATGAGTTGACGTACGAAGTACGTAAACGAAGAAAGAGAGAATAAATTATGAAAATATATACTGCGGGATTTAAGGATAACTATGCCTACTCGACAGAGAAGGATAAAAAGAGAACAAGAGAAAAATTAGGAAAAAGAGAAGGTGTTGATGGAGAGCTTTACGCAGCTATGTTATCCATAGGAGAAAACTATGATAAAGATGATATACTAAGAGTTATCCACAGGGATAAGAGAGTAAAGAATCTTGCTAAAGGAATTTGGAAGCCGAAAACACCGTTTGAGCAGTTATATGCAGATTTTGTATATTCTTATATGAAAGATGGCATAAACATACATTTTAACAACATACACCTATCGAACTTTGTTGGGTTAGATAAAGAATATAGTGAAGAATTGGCTTCTATGGCGAGGAATTATAAATGAGAGCTAAGATTTCAGATAAAATAAGACAGAATGTGTGGATGAAGTATGGTAAGAGATGTGCATACTGTGGAAAACTCATAGAAGATAGAAAGAATCTAAGAGTAGATCATATCTTAGCAGTACACAGAGGAGGCACTGATGATGAGAGCAATTTAAATCCTTCTTGTCATGATTGCAACTTTTATAAATCCACACTTCTTATAGATGATTTTAGAGAACAACTTTCTTCTATGATTGATAGATTGCGTAAAGATATTAGATTTAGACTAGCAGAAAAGTATGGCTTGATTGAAATAAAAGATAAAAATATAGAATTTTTCTTTGAAAAAAGTGCTTGACAATGATGTTTCTTAGTGATATAATAAGCACTGTAAACAGATATTGAAGTTTTACTTTGCTACTATTCCAGTTTCGCTCGTATCTGTTTACACATTATGGGGTCGTAAAGGTTTCGACATCGTAAGGAGATACATGAAATTCACACGGCATAGATAAAGCCGTAAAATTATCTAAAAAAGTTGAACTGACGAATACGAAGATCGTATTGCTGCTTGATCTAGCTATAAGCTAGTCGGCGGTATTCCATGAACCACTATCTACGAGTAAGACATGGAATTTCAAATAAACGTAGAATAAGTGACTTTTACAGATTAGTCCAAAAATAGATCTGTTGGTGGAGATGAGATCATTACAAAGTGATCTTGAAAGTGTGAACTACTTTAGTGTTCTATTGTGATAATGTTTCATGTATTGAGTTTCGATGGACAGGAGTTCGATTCTCCTCGGCTCCACCATCTCCCTATCGTATAACGGACAATACACGAAACTTCTAATTTCGCAATCTGCGTTCAACTCGCAGTAGGGAGTCCATAAAAATAAAGGAGAGAATAAAAATGATTCTCATTAAATCTTATTACAAAGAAGTAAATAAAGATCTTGTAACAAAGTTAGAAACTCTGTGCAGTAATGTAGAAACACATGGAAATATGGTTCTATGTGAAGTGCATACAGAGGTAGATGCAATCTTGCTATCAACTGGATTATATAACAAGTATAGTGCAGAAAAGGTTGTAATCTATCGCACAGAATACAAGCAAGAAATTCCAAAAGAAAGGCTTGACTTTGGTATTTGAGTATGATATAATAATTTTCTCTGCAACATCTAATAGGTTGACGAGTTTACGGACTCGTAGTAGGATATAATTGCCTACCAGAGAAATAAAAGACAGTAACGATAATCATTTTTTGCTGACCTAAAATCAGCTAACAAGATGCCGTCTTGGATATTTAGACATTTACAGCAATTAATTATTTAGTGTCTAGGGAGGAATAAATTATGGATTTTATGAAGATGATTGAGAACGATGAAAAGACAATAACAGAGAATGGTGCTGTTGGATTTAAAACAACTGGAAGTAAGGTTGTTGATCTAAACTTCCGTATTCCATCTTTTCGTCGAGGAATTGACAAGGAACTCTTTGATAAGGCAATCAAAGAAGATGCAAAGCTTACAATGAAGTGGCTTCTTTATCTTCGCGATGTTCGTGAGGGGGTTGGAGAGCGTAAGTCATTTAGGGATTTCTTTGTGTATCTCTGTGATAAGCATATTGATCTTGCCAATAAAATGATTAAGCATGTAGACCTTGCGGAATATGGACGGTGGGATGATATTGTTGATATTGCTTATCGAGTGCAGAATATGTATATCAAGAATCACCTTGTAGGAAATATTATTGGACAGCTTAATGAAGATCTTGCAAACATGAAGCAGGAGAATGGTGTTTCACTGCTTGCGAAATGGCTTTCTAGCCCAAATACTTCATCAAAAAAGACAAGGGCAAAAGCTAAGTTCCTCTGTAAAGAACTGAATATGTCAGAAAAGCAATACCGTAAGATTCTTTCAAAACTGCGGGCATACATTGATGTTGTAGAGTGTAAGATGTCTGCAAACAAATGGGAAGATATTGATTACTCAACAGTACCATCAAAGGCCAACGTGAATTATCGCAATGCGTTTGAAGAACATGACGAAGAACGCAGAGTGCGTTATCTTGAATCACTAAAGAATGGTGAGACAAAGATCAATGCAAACGCTATGTTCCTTCATGATATTGTTCATGCGTATTCAGATGAGGCGTGGAGTATTTCGCACAAGGAGTATGACGAGACGCTTGAACAGCTTTGGAAAGCGCAAGATAAGTGTGAAGGATTCAAGGACACTGTAGTTGTTCGTGATGGAAGTGGCTCTATGACGGTACCAGTTGGAGGATCTGGACTTACTGCACTTGAAGTTGCAGATGCAATTACACTATATTGTGCAGAAAACAATGAAGGGATATTCAAAGACAAGTTCATTACCTTTGGTTCACACGCTAAATTGATTGACGTATCACACCTTGATAATCTTCGTGATAAGCTAGAATATCTTGCAGAGTACACGGATTGTTCCAGTACGAACATTGAAGGTGTTTTTGACCTTATTCTTAATACCGCAGTAAAAAATAATGTTGCACAAGAAGATTTGCCAAAGACTATTCTTATCATTTCTGACATGGAGTTCAATATGGCGCAAGGATATTACACCGCTAAGAACAATAAGGCGTTATTTGAAACCATCGCAGAAAAGTATAAGGAGGAAGGCTATAACCTTCCAAAGCTAGTTTTCTGGAATGTAAATTCTAGGACAAACACAGTTCCACTTACAAAGAATGAAAATGGAGTAGTTCTCATCAGCGGATTTAGTAAGAATCTTATGGATATGGTCGTGTCAAGTGAACTTGATCCGTACAAGGCTCTTGTAAAGCAACTTAACACTAAGCGGTATGAGGTTGTTGAAGATGTATTTGATGATCTAAAAAATTCTACACCATTTTCTTCAAAAGGTACTTGACAACTACCAAAAAATATGGTAAAATACACACATAAAGACGCAAACAGCAAAGATAAAATAACTTTGAACTGAAATCAAAACACAAATGAGCGTCTTGTAAATAGGCACATACAGCAAATCAAAAACAACTATTAAATTATAACTGAATCAGTGCAAGTAGGCTGTGCCTAGATGATAAAAAGCCAAAAGCACACACAAAGCAGGAGGAAGTATATGCTTGACACCCACGCGGATCGTCAGAATGACTTCATCTTATGGGCGGTGGATGGGGCCACATAAGAATATGGGATATGGTGTAATGGTGAGCACGTTCGGCTTATATCCGAGAAGCCAGGTTTCGAATACCTGTGTCCCGACCATGTGGATTTAGTTTAATAGAAGAACATACAACAGAACCATGTGTAAGATTTTGGTGCAAATCCAAAAATCCTGCTACAAAGAAAACACCTTGGACATATGTGTAAGACATATGATGGGCATAAGTAGGGATTGGGGCTTATGTGAAAAGGTAATTACCAAAAGAAAATAGAAAGATCGTCATTAAGAGAGTAGTGGCGCACGGAGTATTTCTACCACAACTTGTAATGTGGTTCTTTGACAGACGTGCTTTACAGTCGGGCGCAGAGGTCATCGCGTTGACCTGCCTGACTGTATGACGGACAGATTAAGGTGAAAGTCTTATGAAGTCCTAAGTTCATTTTTATAATCTCCTTTCCGCATAGGGCTCACTAGAAATAGTGGGCTTTTTGTGTATTTATATTGACTTTACAGAGTAATTGTGTTATAATTAAATAGAATATTCGTAGAAAGGAGAAATGTGTATGGAAAAAGATGCAAAAGAAATTGTAAATGATAAGATTTTTGAAGAAATATTTGGAAGTGACATGACAGAGAATGAAAAAACATTTTTACTTCTATATCTTGAATCTTATAATGGTGCTCAAAGCTATCGTAAAGCATATAACATGGATAATCTAGTAGTATCAAAAGTTAAGGCTTGTGAACTATTACAAAAACCACATATTCGTGCAGCGGTAAAGAGAGCAAGAAAGATAATGTCAGTAGGATTTGATATTGACCCAACACAATACATAGAATTTCTGCTAAAAGCCGCAAATGCAAATATAGGAGACTATGTAAGAGTAGAAGAAGAAGAAAAACCTGTTCTTGACAGAGAAGGAAATCCAATCCTAAACATGGACACGGGAGAGCCAGTAACAAACAAAAGAAGCAGGGTTTTTTTAAACAACAGCAAAGACTTAGATATGTCACTTGTTAGTAGCATCAAACAAGGAAAAGATGGAGTTACAATACAACTCATTGATAAGCTATCTTGTTGGGACAAGATCAAAGACTTTATGGAATGGCAGATGGAAAAGGAAAATAAAGCAAAAGAAGATAGTAAAATACTTGAAGCTATTACAGGAAGAGTGGAAGATACATGGTCTGATGACAATGTATATAGTGATTTAGAGGAAGCATTGAAGGAAGATGGCTAACAGTAAAAAGCTAAAACTGACATCATTTAAGTTTAAGCCATTCTCTGATAAACAGATGAAAGTGTTAAATTGGTGGACAGAAAAATCACCAGTGAACGATGCCTTTATGCTAGTAGCTGACGGAAGTGTCAGGGCAGGCAAGAGCTTGGCGATGTCTTTATCATTTGTTTTGTTTGTTATGGCAACATTCAATCAACAAAACGCCGCAATGGTAGGCAAGAGTGTAGGGACGTTCAGAAGGAATATACTTGTTGCATTAAAACAGATGCTAATGGCACTAGATTATGAAATCATAGAACATAGATCAGAGAACTATTTAGAGATTATAAAAGGTGAAGTAACTAATTACTTCTATATTTTTGGGGCTAAAGATGAGAGTTCACAGGATCTCATACAGGGCCTAACACTTGCGGCTCTGTTTATAGATGAGGTTGCTCTTATACCAGAATCCTTTTATAATCAGTCAACAGCACGTTTATCAATCGAGGGTGCAAAAGCATTTTTTAACTGTAATCCTTCTTCGCCACACCACTGGTTTTACAAGAATGTGCTAAAGAAGTTAAGAGAAAAAGACGGATTATATGTTCATTTTACAATGGATGATAATTTATCTTTATCGGAAGAAGTAAAAAATCGCTACAAAAAGATGTATAGTGGCGTGTTTAGATCCCGCTATATTGAGGGCAAGTGGGTAGTTGCGGATGGTTTGATATATGATATGTTCAATAAAAAAGAACACGTCATAAAGCAATCAGATATTCCATATGAAGATATAATAGATTGGTGTATAAGCTGTGATATAGGAACAGCAAACCCAACAGCGTTTCTTCTTATTGGAAAAACAGTAGATAATACACTTTATGTATGTAAAGAATATTATTTTGATGGGCGAGCCGCAGTAAAAGAAGAAGATGGAAACCCAGAAGCACAAAAAACAGACCTAGATTATGTAAATGATCTAAGAGATTTTATAAATGAAGAAACATCACTAACACAAAGAACATATAGACAGATGGTTGTTGTCGTTGACCCATCAGCAAGCAGTTTTAAACTACAGGCCAGGAGATTTCATATGCGCAGCAAAAATGCTATAAATGATGTTTTAGATGGAATACGTACAGTTTCTACATATCTGGGACAGAATAAGTTATTTGTTTGTGATAGTTGCGAAAATTTAATTCGAGAGTTTCAGACATATATTTGGGATGAGAAGGCACAAATTAGAGGGCTTGATAAACCGTTGAAGCGTGATGACCATTGTATTGACAGTCTACGTTATGGTGTGATGTATATGCAACCAAAATCAAAGATTGGTGATGCAACAAGAATTGTAGGATTTTAATAGAAAGGAGGATGATATATTGTCACAAATAGGAACAAAAAGAACAGTAATGGAAGCAGGTGGTTCTTTAAACACATTTTTAGAGGTTGAAGAACAGTACAGTGAACTAATCAAGCAACTGGCTTCTCTTGCAAAATATAATGGACAGCTTATAGGAAAATATGAACTGCTTGATAACGCATATAGGGCATCTGGTGGGTTTGAAACAGGAGATTATCTCATACCGCATCCAAGTGAGAAAGCAGATAAATATGTAAGACGTAAGAATATGAGCTATTTTATCAATTATGTAAAACCAGTTGTAGACGCTCATGTTAATCCAATTTTTAAAGCAGAACCTATCAGAGAAGGAATGTCCTCTACATTCTCACTGTTTGAAAAAGACGTTGATGGAAAAAAGACAACACTAACAAGATTTATGAAAAAGGCAGCAATAAGGGCAAAGCTACATGGAGTAGAGTTTATTGTTGTTGATATGGAACAGGTGGAAGAAGATAGAATCCTAACAGAAAAAGATGTTGTTGATGAGAGACTATATCCATACTTATATCTTGTAAGTCCTGCACAAGTCACAGACTGGTATACAGATAAACTTGGCAGACTTGTAAGCATTACATACACCATTGATAATTATGTGTTGGATGATGATGGAAATGCGGTAAATCGGCCAGAAACATGGACATGGACAAACACAATCTGTAAAAAGGCTGTTGATGGGAAAACACAGACATTTCAAAATTCTGTTGGTATTATTCCTATTATACCTTTATATGGGGCTATCAACGATAGCAATAATCTGATTCCACAATCAGATCTGTATGCGATAGCAAGAACGAATCACGCGCTATACAATGCTTGTTCAGAACTCAGAGAGAGAAACAGAGCACAGGCGTTTTCCCTCTTAACATAC
>ERZ773069.1174-NODE-1174-length-15608-cov-9.254613_pt1 | contig 15608 bp, 11 predicted proteins | sample MGYA00580619_ERZ773069 | MGnify/ENA primary metagenome ERZ773069 (study PRJEB29015, sample SAMEA2738007) | human oral metagenome | biome: human oral; feature: human-associated habitat; material: dental | place: China | collected 2108 ...
GTGCGGGGAAAACGTTCGATTTGACTACAATGCTTTGCACGATTTCGGATCACCCTCGCGTGTGCGGGGAAAACTAGTGAATCCCTCGATTTTATCTTGATCTCTAAGGATCACCCCCGCGTGTGCGGGGAAAACGTTCGATTTGACTACAATGCTTTGCACGATTTCGGATCACCCTCGCGTGTGCGGGGAAAACTAGTGAATCCCTCGATTTTATCTTGATCTCTAAGGATCACCCCCGCGTGTGCGGGGAAAACGTTCGATTTGACTACAATGCTTTGCACGATTTCGGATCACCCCCGCGTATGCGGGGAAAACATCTTCGGGCAGATTTTTGGGGTGGAGCGGTCGAGATCACCCCCGCGTATGCGGGGAAAACATGCAGGGGTTAATCGATGATGAACTCGACCTGGGATCACCCCGCGCGTGCGGGGAAAACTAGGGGCGGCGGTCGTAAAGGGAAAGGCAATACGGATCACCCCCGCGCGTGCGGGGAAAACAAGAAGGCAGAGCTCGACGAGGCGCAGGCGGCCGGATCACCCCCGCGCGTGCGGGGAAAACCCTAACGAAGCGCTAACCGGAAACAGGGCAGCCGGATCACCCCCGCGCGTGCGGGGAAAACCGGTTCAGTCGGCACGCCAGTAGCATTGCGTACGGATCACCCCCGCGCGTGCGGGGAAAACCAACGCAAATGACAGCGCAATCACTTCGGCATCGGATCACCCCCGCGCGTGCGGGGAAAACGCGGAGGGCTCGGTGGTGACGGTAAAGTTTTCCGGATCACCCCCGCGCGTGCGGGGAAAACTTCTGGATTGTCTCCGCCCGGTCCTCATCGCTCGGATCACCCCCGCGCGTGCGGGGAAAACTTGAGCGAGCCCTTGCCCTCCGTTTTTACCAACGGATCACCCCCGCGCGTGCGGGGAAAACTTCTTAATCATCAACAAGACCAATGATACCGCCGGATCACCCCCGCGCGTGCGGGGAAAACGCGCTTTCCAGTCAGTCTTTCCGGTCAGCCGCCGGATCACCCCCGCGCGTGCGGGGAAAACGGAGACAACATCAAGTCCATGATTGAGGACGGCGGATCACCCCCGCGCGTGCGGGGAAAACATGATTACGAAGATGCAGTTGCAGAAGGACGGCGGATCACCCCCGCGCGTGCGGGGAAAACCCGCCATAGCGTCAGTCACAAGGTCACTCGTTCGGATCACCCCCGCGCGTGCGGGGAAAACAGAGCGAAACCGCGTTTCGTCGGCGGGTGTGACGGATCACCCCCGCGCGTGCGGGGAAAACCAATTGATGTGATGGTGGGAACGCCGGAGCGGCGGATCACCCCCGCGCGTGCGGGGAAAACTATGAGCAGTGTTGTATTGCTACATTCCCGACCGGATCACCCCCGCGCGTGCGGGGAAAACATCCGATCGGGAATGCCGACAAGCTTAACGCCCGGATCACCCCCGCGCGTGCGGGGAAAACGTGAAATGGATTAACGGCACCAACACCGGCGGCGGATCACCCCCGCGCGTGCGGGGAAAACAACCATGAAAGACTACGCGGCTTCCTGCGTCCCGGATCACCCCCGCGCGTGCGGGGAAAACGTAGACCTCGTTTTCTTCCTTGAGCAGTCGCTCGGATCACCCCCGCGCGTGCGGGGAAAACGCCACTTCTGCGCCTTTTATATCGTCTACGGGCGGATCACCCCCGCGCGTGCGGGGAAAACAAGGTCTTTGCTCTGTCCAACTCTCGCCGGTGCGGATCACCCCCGCGCGTGCGGGGAAAACAGTCGACCATACGTTCCCCTCCCTTCTTGTTTCGGATCACCCCCGCGCGTGCGGGGAAAACTTGCGTTGAGGACGGGGAAATAGATTAAATCCCGGATCACCCCCGCGCGTGCGGGGAAAACACTTCGGAAATGGCGTATTTCCGTGGTTGATCCTAGTCCTCAGCCTCGATCCTCTTTAACTTCTCGTAGAGCTGATGCGTCAATCGGCAGTCAGCGAGCGCCCTGTGCGGCTCCAGTATAGCAAAATGAAAGTACTTTGATAAGGTCAAGAGTTTGTAATCTTCTACGTCCTCTACCTTTTGCCGTGCGAGATTCAGTGTATCGGTAATGTGAGGATGTCCCGGCAAGATATCGTTTTGCTTGCAAGCCTGCTGCAGGAAGCGCCAATCAAAGCTTGCATTGTGGCTCACAATTCGTGTGTCTCCGATGAACTCCAGTAGCTCTTTGAGTACCTGCGCAATCGGCTTTCCCTCATTTTTAAGCTTATCCGATGTGATGCCGGTCAATTCAACAATCGTTTCCGGCACAGCATCGCAGTAAATCAAGCTACTGTAACAGGAAACTTCTCGTCCTTCCTCTATTCGGATAGCCGCAACTTCAATCATTTGGTCACGTGCTATATTAAGGCCTGTCGTCTCCAAATCGAGCACCACATATTCGGCGGTACATCGTTTACGTGCCTGATGCTTCTGAATCTGCTGCACCTGATAGAATGTCTCAGCACGGCTCATCGCAGCCTTCTCCGTCTCAACTTGTTCGAAATTCTTTTCTCGTTTTTTTATTCCCGGCTTTCTCACTAGCTTGATTCCGTCGTAATCCACCGGCATCCAACTGGTATTATGAATTGCAAAGTCTAGTTTCTGCTCTCCGTTGCTACTGTAAACCATGGTCGCTCTGCCATCTTTCACGTGCTCGCAAATACGTCCCCAAAGTTCATCGCGAACGCGTGCACTGAGATTCCCGACATAAACTCCTGTCGAAATTTCAAGCAGCCATTTAGATAAATCTCCTCGCACCTTGGGCGGGCAATCCGTTAAGGTAATCACTATCATGCCTGCTCCTCCGCACTATACGAGATACCGTGTCGAACCATTCCCTCACGATTATCCCAGAGATAGATAACCTCGTCTTCTGCAACCTCCTCCTCGTTTTCTGATAGTAGATAGTGTAAATCCCGCACCATACGTTCTAACAAATGATTGCGAGACATCGTATCTCTTACCTTTCGTCTTACATACGCCGGCAAATCCGGAGGATTTTCAGCAGTGGCCTCAAACGCAATCGGAATCGTAAATTCCGCCTTATAGAGGTCTGCGAAATCATATACAAACGAAAGGTCACCTCCAACATGGACAAAGCCAAGTCCGGGAGAACAGCCTAATGCAACAATCACTGCGTGTGCCAGGCCATAAAGACACGCATGTCCCGCACTGAGTGCTTGGTTGATTGCATTACTCTCCTCGAAATCATCCATTTGATATGCTCTTCCGTTCCAAGGAATTCCGTACTCCTTCGAACACTTGCGGTATATTTCCCGTACTCGACTTCCTTCTCTTCCTCGAAGTTGTTGCAAGGTCAATTTACTTACATCTTCTCCGGGAAAACGCATCGCATACATTTTCCTGACAACTGCAAGATGCAGGCGCTGATTGCTTACCAATTTCGCTTGCTGCAACAGAAGACCTGCACGCTTAGTGAGCGGGCGTCCGCTCGCATAATAGCGAACGCCGTGCTCGCCAACCCAAATGACAGTGACGCCGGCATCTCCGATTAGCTCCATCGCACGATGCGTAATGCTAGTGCCCGGTCCCAACATCAGTACCGAGATGGCTGCCGCCGGAATATCAACCGTACCGTCATCATCCATAACTTCAATCGCACTGTCACGTCGATTCAGTTTGCAGCGTTCCAGGTACAGAAAGGTCATTCGATCTTTGACCTGTGGTAACTGTTGTAATTCCGGGCGTATGATGCCTGGAATCTCCTTCATTTTTCACCTCAGGGCAGACGCATAATGGTGAGCAATCCCATGCCGTAAGCTCTTCCTCTGCCCATACCTCGGCACAGAAGCTCCTTAAATTTTTCTACATCCGTTACAGTTAAAACACCTTCGAAACTCACTTCACGCAGAGAAACCGACCTATCTTTTTCCTCCCGTTTATGGAAAATGTGCCAGCTGTTACCGACAGCGTGAAAGCCTCCTTCTTCCAGCATAAACCCATTCTTCTCAGCCCGTCTCTTGAGCCAACTCTCTTGCTGCTCTGCGCCCACACAAGCCTTTACCTCACCGCGTTGCCCTGTGCTTGCACGAGAAATGCTATGCGTGGGATTCGCGACTAGGCGAAAACGCCACCGGCTCTGCTCGGTGATTCGCGCTAGGAGAGGTTCATACTCTCTCGTCAAAAAGCCTTCTTTCGGATTCCCGTATTCACGTACCGCAGCCTCCAAGTTTGGCTTTTCTTCGCTGAGCACAAGGATATAGAGCCTACCTCCAAGTGAATCCAAGCGCCAGAGTCTCCGTTCTCTGCCTCCGGAAAAGGCACTTTCCACCATCCCGTGGATCTTACTGCGAGAAGTAAGGAGTTTCCTCGTGCCCCTTCTGTCTGTATCCAGTTCCATTCGTGTCAGATACATTCCTTCTCTCCTCTCACAGTTCTGCCATAGCATCATGTTCTTCTGTATTCTCATCAACCTGAAGCCAAATTTCTTTTGCGCGTCGATAACCGAATTCGCGTTTATACGGACTAAAAGAAATCGGCAAATCCCGCACAACAGCACCTTCCAATTCGTCCGGCATGCAGTCTAATCGGATATATCGACGCATTCGCTTATTGCTTCTCGCATTTTGATTCTGATTTTCTTCTTCCCGGAGTGCAGTCTCCAAGTCTTTTTCACGAAGTCCCAGAACCAAGGGTAAGGTTGGTGGACAAGAGCGCCTTCCCAGAAACAACGGAAAGCAAGGCGTCCGTAACGCTGCTTCTAATTTTTCAAGAAATGCATCATCTTCTGACTCTAATCCCACCAAAAAAACGGCATCTGAAAGATAGTATCGCGATGTTACATATCCTATTATTTCGGGTTCTTCATCTTTTTCTTTTTTCGCTTTCTTTTCTGACTTCACTGCCTGTGCGGTATGGAAATCCTTTATGACTTCTCCCTCTCGATCCACTCGAACCCCAAATCGCAATGCTGATAGTTCCGATAAATCAGCGTCTCGCCGAAGTCCCAATGCCGCTGCGAGCATTCCGATTACTCCGCTCTTCGATGGCTCTCGCTGTGTTCGTCTGCTCTCAAATTTAGACTCGGTACCCCACGCCTGCAACGGTGCCGCAAGGCGCAATAAAAGCGTACTCATTATTTCTCTCCTGCATTACTCTGCAGTTCACGCACGTATTTTTCCAGTAAATCAAGATTCTCCTTCATCGGTCGCTCATCGCACAATTTCTCCATGCACTCTCCGGTCCCCAAAGCATATGTAGGTACTTCAACAAAGCTCTGATAACTCTTCTTCACATACTCCACAAGCCGCTCGACAGAGGGCTTGCTGAAGCCGTTGCGACTCACCACCGCATCTTCAAAAGCACCGCTAAAGTTCACCGGCTGATCCTCTCGAATGGTAATGTAAACAGCATCCGGAACGGTTCTGTTTGCAAATGTGGACTGCTTTCCGGTCGGCATAGAATAGATAAAGGCTTCCGCAAATGTCCTGATAACCTTCGCTGGATTTCCGACCCACTCTTTAAATGCAGCCAAGCTGACAGTTGCATAACGATAGAGGGTAGAAGAGTTGAATTCAACCGTTCCCAAATGACCTGCACCTGAACTGTCTCCTACCTTAAGGTCATCTACCGCCGTGAAATAATCATATTCATTGTGTACGGTATGTGTCGAAATACTGTGCGCAACCTGTGACGCGGCATCGTAGTTGATAGAAGGATCTGTTGCCACCATGCGTCCGAACAATATCATTTCAAAACTTGGATTGTTCTTCAGCGCTAATCTCGCATCTTCTTTCAACTTTTTTTCTTCTTCTTTTCCTAAATTTCCATCCTCTGTAATAGTATCCACTACAAGCTTTGCCAACTCTCTAATCTGCTTCCAGCTGATATAAAGAAGTGTATCTAATTCCTCTTTATTATAACTGTCTTCCTGCTTTTTGTTTTTGTCCTTGTCCTTATGTCTCGACGCTCCTTTGCCTAAAATCGTTCCAGCCAAATTTTCACACTGCTCACGACTCAATTTGCCGTTCAGCTTCTGTATTTCATCCGCAATCTTTCCACGGACATACTTTGTTCTGACGCCCAATTCCTCTTCCGGAATATTCTGCTGAAAGTAAACACGCATCGCATGTTTCCACGCCTGTGAAGATACACGCGCACGCATACTTCCCCCATAGACTGCAGTCTTAGGGCTTCCCGTGTCATCGCGATTGATGCAGCTCGGCGGCACTGTCTGAATCACATGAAAATCCACAAATAATCTCTTCTCATCCATATTGTCATCCTTTCCGATCTGTTTGACCTTCCATAAACTAACTTCGTTCTCTATCGTATGCTCAAATATTAATCCGCATAGGTGCTTACAACTGTGTCCTCTTACTCTTCACTTTCTGACCCCGGCTTATCTGCTGAACCATCGTTTTTCAACCCTTCAAAGGATGAGAGCTCTCGGTAAAAATCCCGCCCCCATTTAAGCCGCACACCATCAATCCGTTCAGGATTTTGATAATCGTACAGATCCTTTGCGATAGCCGCGTAGTCAATCGGGATATCCTCTCGTTTGCAAAGCTGAATAATGTTTCTTAAATACCAACTAAATCCTGTTAAGTCTGCCGAAGTAACTGCCACATTAAATCGTTTTATAATCGCTTCCTTGTCATCCGGATTGCGACTGATTAACTGTGCGACAGCTCGTCCAAAGGTGTTTTTCTCTTGGAACATAAACTCGCTCTCAAGATTTCTCTTTCCCTGTTGGTGCAAAGCAAATAACGTGAGTGCAGTGAAAATAGCCCATTCCGCACGGCTTGGCCTACTTCCTCTCCCCTCTAATGACTCCGGCAAGCCTGTAAAGAGCATATCCCAGAGTTCCGGTATTGCACCCGGCTGCTCACCGACACCACGCCGCATTTTTGCAAGAATCGCTCGAACTGCCGCGTCGTTAGGATTTTTTTGCAAGCTCATAAGTTTGCGCTTTACAAATTCAGCGATTTCACTCTGTCGTGACTCTGTCTTACTCCTCTCTTCCATGCATACCTCCTCAATTATAAATTTCTCCCCCGCAAAGCAGGGTATAGCTTATTAATCTCTTTCACCATTACTTCAAATGCAATAGGCGAAGCATAGTGCTTTTTGTCCAGTTCTTTTCCGGTTAGTGCTCTCATCCCGGCGTTTCGGATGGTTTCTCTTCCCAAATCCAGCGCTGTTTGTTTCGCAAGCTTTTGCCACTCCAACACTTTTTCTTCCATTGCCTCTCCAAGACAATTCGAGTCAATAGAATTCAACCATCTTCTAAACGGAACATCTAACGATGCGTAGCAAGTCTCTCTCCCCGCGTCAACGACCGCTTTTCGCAGATCCTTATCAGTGCTGTATCCTCCGGCAAGCGCAACATTATAAAAGAACTTTCCGAATGTCTCGGTGAGTAACTCACACTTCTTAATTTCTTCTTTGATTCGATGAATCCATGCTATTTGGGAACGCTCCTCTGTTCCGGTTAGAATTCCGGATGAAAACGCCAATGAATCCGAAAAGGTATCCTTTACAGTCGCATTTTTATCTCCGTATTGCACAGACACAATTTTAAATCTGCATTTTAAATCTGTGGTGCTTTTTAATTTTCTGTAAAGCAACTGATTCCAACGAACCAAACCAGGCATATGTCCGTCTTCATTCTCACAAAATATGCTTCCGAACTCTCTCCACATCTGACAATCCGGCTCATGTGTCTTTGGAATCATCCACTTCTTTTTCCCACTCTGCGGATCAATCCTCCAAACCGTCATCTGCTCCGCAAAAGCGTTTTCCGAATTGAAGTAGTCTCCGCTCAAAATCCAATATCCTTTAATACGATTGCTATCGTCACGCTCTAAAAGCAGCCTTCTGGATTGCCAGGTCAACAATTCTGCTTGATTCTCGGGAAGCAGATAAAGTTGTCTTTCTGCTTTTGACAACTCATTATCCGTTTTCTCCCAAATTGCCTTATTTTCCTCTTCCCAGAATTTATTGCCGTCTTTTAAGAGCGTCAAATTTAACAATAAAGTCTCAAAAAGATTTCTTCCGACAGCCGAAACAACCCCCATTTTACCTAGCCATGCGAGTCCCGGCCCCTTGCTACCCTTCTTTTTCTTTGTATCGTTATCCTGCTCCTCCGTTTTTTTCCCTCTTACCGCAGGCTTTACGGCACTATCATCGAACGCGTTGAGATATACCAGCCATCTGCTTGCCTCTGCAAATGTTAGAGAATCCCGCGACATACCGCTACGCACAGGAAAAAGTCTAACTTTATTTGAACTCTGAGAAAGCTCTCCGTTCAATTTGCACGACGGATAAAGTTTTTTCTCATTCGCTTGTAAAGCTTCCTTGACATCTTTCACCTGCCAAAACGGCCTCTCCTCATGAAACAACCAAAACCGTTCCCGCCACTGTTCCAAGTAGTCTCGAATCGGCTCTTTCGGAAAATGTCCCGCGTCATACAGTGCTTTCCAACGCCGAAACACCTCATCCTCTAACTCATCGTCCTCCAAATCAAACAGGAGGTTCTCTTCGCCGTTTTCATCCACCCGAGAAAAGGTGCAGTGCAAAACTGCAAGTAACAGGCGCAGCATTGCCACGTCCTGCGCAGCCGTTTCACCGGCCAAATCCTCATACTCATGCGCGTGGACAAAGACATCCTTTAGCGATACTTCTTCGATACGACAATCTCGTGTTCGAACCCGTATCCACGGCTCATCCAGCAGGTTAAACTCAGGTTTTATCATCCGCAGCTCCTTTCTCATAAAACAGACCTTCCTCCTCCGAATACCATAGACGAAAACCCGCAAGTTCTGTTTCCAACTGCTCGTTCAACAGGAGAAATGATTCCTCTCTCAACGTCGGATCGTGCTTCCACTCACCGGATAACACAAGCTCGTTCATTGGTTTCAGTGCATCAAGAGTCTTTTTGATTTGATATTCACGGCAAAGCGCGCCAGGTAACTTTACACTTTGCCGCAACATGTCTCGTTTCTCTTCCGGAGAAGGAATACGTTCCACCGGAAGTCTCTGCCCCTCGTGTTGCCAGGGAAGATAGTGGATTTCGTTTCCTCTTTGTACAAATAGGAGCGCTTCGATGCTGTTTTCTGAGTCTCTTACCTGCGCCTGTGCTTCCTCCTCGTTCAGTTTGGTATCCACATTGCTAATCCAGTTCTCAAGATTTCTTCTGGGTTTATCGAGGCAATAAGAATCTGCCTTCGTCTTTTTATGTCCGGTCTTTTTCTCTTCTTCCTCTTTCGCCTTTCCGTACATTTCCTTCTCAGCTTCGGTTTCCCAATCCGCTTTCCAGTCGCCATAGCAGTCCTGCACCAAATTCGGAATATCCGTTGGCAGTGTGATTTTGTCCGGCAAACGCTTTTTGGTTCTCATGAGGAGATAATCCCCATAAATGGCACGCGTCCCGGACTCAAACGCATCTTCATCCGGTGCTATGACGTAGCACTGCGCCTCCCTCAGCTGTTCCGGCCGCATTGCGTCGTGTATCGGATGGCGATGTAAGCGTCCCAAACGTTGCAGGAGTAAGTCCATGGGGCAGAGATCGGTGAGCATCACATCTCCGTCAATATCCAAGCTTTGTTCCAACACCGATGTTCCGATTACAATCAAGTGGTCTCGCTCCGCTTTGGTAGAGTGCTTCCCCAGTTTTTGCAACAATTCGCGCTCACGCGCTGCGCGATCCGGCATCAAAAAAGCACTGTGCAGGAGAATAATCTCCAAATCCGGCATTTGCTCCCTAACTTCTTTGGCAAACTCTTGCGCACGGCGTATGGTGCTCAATATCACAATGGCGCAGCCGCCGTCCCGTAGCTTATCTCGCAGCGTTTGAATGCGCTCCGATTCTTTGACTTGTCGAATTGCTACGCTTCGCGATGCACTCTGTAGTCGCAGTCCCTTTTGATGAACCTCTTTTCCGTCGGTCCAGGTGAGCAGCGGATACGCACGCGAATATCTCCAATCCGCTTCTTCGCCTTGCGTAAACCGCTTCTCACGCTCGCGTTTTTCTCTCTTAGATGTGTTCAGATAGGCATCCACAAAATCGATGCGCCTTGAAGCGGGCAAGGTGGCTGAAAGAAGAATCACCGGCACATGATAGGCACCGAGCCAGCAGAGTGCGCGCTCCAGGTACACGCCCATGTAGGCGTCGTAAGCATGCACTTCATCGATAATCACGATTTTTCCCGCCATGCCGAGATGCCGGAGCATCAGGTGTTTTTGCTTCAGCGCAGCCATCAAAATCTGGTCCACTGTTGCTATTACAAAATCAGAGAGCAATACTTGCTTGCGGCCGCGGAAAAAGCTGTGTACTACCAGAGCTTTGTCTTCATCCTCACCGATGCACGCTTCCCCCGTGAACTCTCCCTTTCCCGCTTCCAGCAAATCGGCATAGTCTTGATTTAACTCTGCTTTGCCGTGCGCAAGGCGTATCGAAAGCTTCTCCTTGCTCTCTCCCTGAACCGCAACCTGTTCCTCCGCCCAAGTCCGTATACGCGGGAAAATACCGTTTGCCGTTGCTTGCGTCGGCAGCCCGAAAAAGAGCCCACCGCTTCCGCACTTTCCGGCAAATATCTCGGCGGCAGCGAGTGCCGCCTCGGTTTTACCGACTCCCATCTGCGCCTCAACAATGAGAATACCCGGAGAGCTGACAGCATCTGATATCTCAAGCACTGCCTTCTGTAGTTCGTTAGGTGGAAAACCAAAATTCTCCGCAAATGCTGCCTCGTCCATTCCGCCAAGCTCGGCCGACCAGACAGCCGGAAGCTTTAACTTTTTCCAAGCACTGCGAGTCCGCTTGGGATACATGTCTTCCCGTCCCAATTCGTCAAGCGAGATAGTCGGGTGGTAGAATTGGTTGCTCGCGACCCAGTCCGCCATGACGAGAAGTCCGGACAGTAAAACGCGCTGCGGTCCCGATAGTTCCGGAAGCTTTGTTATGTCTTGAATTCCGCTTACTTCGAAGGCGTATTGTAGAAAGGCATCCCAAATCTCAGCCCACAGCCGGGCATCGCTGTCCTTGCCTCTGAAATTGACAAGATTCCCATCAAACGTAGAATCGCTCACCGCCTCTTGGGGCTTTCCGTGATGTGCGCCGACAATCTCACAAATTCCTTCGTTCACACCCCGCTGCTGTAAAATCACCTGACCGGCCAACGCATGCGCTACTGCTGAGGGGGCGGTAAAAGTTCTTATATCCGCTATTTCCAGCCCCTCTTCCGCAAGCCGTTCCCTCACCTCCGGCAACATTTCCAGAATACGCGCCTGAAACACGGCCGTCGCCTTGCCGATATCGTGCGCCATTCCCAGGAAGACACACACCTTTTGAAACAGCGCTTCGTTTTCCTGCAGCGCTTCCTCGCTGCCGCCGCAGATTTCTCGACGAACGGCAGCGGGAAGCCAATGCTTCCAGAGATATTTCATGATTCCCGCTGTGTCCCGCGCGTGCATCCAGAGCGGCAGCCACTGCGCGCTGTCGTTCGGATTGGTTTTTGCCGCAAGACTGCGCATCAGCTTGTTTACGTCCATGCTTCCCTCCCGGAGTTCTTAACATTCTCTTACAGTTTAGCGCTTATAATCTTAATTTCAAGTTATAATTGCATATTTTTGACTTTATTATTATCTCTATTTTGTCTAATTTGACGCAGCAGCGTCATCTCTTACTATTTGGAAATGTCACTTCTATTCATTTCGGTATTTTAGGCCCCCAACCGCAATCTCTAACCCTCATCTTTGATAGTTTTAACTTTACCACAGCACTTGTCCGAATTTCGGGACTCAATCTCCATCAACTCTCTTCCGAAATCTTCCCACAAAAAAAGAGGCAGCTGCTTCCGCAACTGTCCCCTCTCTCGACTTAAAGATACAAAACTGTAGGATCAAACTCTCGTGTATTCTTAACGCCCGTGTACAACTTGAGTTCAGCGAGTTCTTCGTTCATCGTCAATATCTTTTTCTTGACGACATCCGCTCCGAAGACAAGTGCCTTGTAAGGAAAAACTTCATCGTTTCCGGCGTGAAAACCGAACTTCTTTACCCCTCTATACCGTTCCGATATACAAGATGCTACTTACTTCGCCGTAAAGTTATACTCAACATTGAAGTGTGCTCTTTTTCCGCTATTACGCCCTCCGTTCTCTTTCACATAAAGCTCCATAGGAACCGTGAACCCATTCACTAAATCTTCTTCTGTAACTTTGTAAGTTTTGGTCACCTCCCCTGTATCCGGTTTATCATCTTCTTCGACAAATTTGGCATGAAGCTTTATGGATTCTCCGGCAGAGACAATATATTCACCTCGTGTATTTTCACCATTAATTTCAGTCGTATAACTCCATTCATCCCCTATGTTGTTATCATCATCTCTGGTGTAGTTTACCCTGAGATTCATGAGCTTCTTTGATGGATTAACTGTCACTTCCATCGAAGAAGATATTCCGTTATAGGCTTTTGCTGTAATAACAGCTGTTCCCCCCTTAATTCCTGTGATGGTACCGTCTTGATCTACACTTACTATGGATGCATCGGATGTATCCCATGAAACCTGTTGATTATCGGCATTTTCAGGAGAAATGATTACCGGAATCTTAATACTCTGGCTTAGAGCTAACTCCCCGACGGAGCCATCCAAGTCTATTTTCTCAACTTCAATCGGTTGAGGCACAGTGACTTTAATCCTTTCAGAGGTAATTGTTCCATCCTTTGAAGTTGCATATACATAGGTCTCACCGGGATTTACTGCTTCAAGCGTGTAATACACATCACTGCCGGACGTTCTTAAGGGCGATATTCTAACAACTTCCGGATTTGCACTGACAAACGTCACATCACCATCATTTGGATAATAAAACAAATCATTTGATGTGACTTTTACTTTTCCACCGACACCTGTTTCCCCGATTTTTACAGTTATGTCTTCACCATTGCCAAACGTGATTTCGCTGATCTTGCTCTTCTCTCCTTGGAACACAGCTGATTGCTCAACCTGTGAAGAGCTATGATTTGTTGATTTATCGTTTTTATTTGCAACCGCAGCCATAATTAGATAAACACTCCAAGCTGCAACTATAAACCCGTACTTCTTACCGGGCGTCATTTCCCTTTTTCGAAGTAAAAGGATTGTCAATGGCAACGGAAAAATGCTCAGCCATCCAAGCACCCACAGCAATGTGTTCCTCTTCTTAGGTCCTCCTGTACTCCCCATGCTTCCTCCTGTATCCCCCATGCTTCCTCCCGTAGTTCCTCCTTCTGATGTATTAGAAGTTTTCCTCTTGCCTTTACTTTCCTTCACATAAGATATTCCTGTTCCGGGAACAGACAGCGTTGTTTTACTTCCGCCATTTGCTCTTTTTGTTATTCGTGCTCCCTTTGTCCCGATGCTGTACCCGACTCCGGATTTACTGAGGTTGATTTTTGCTCCACCACCTAAATTTATACTCTTCCTAAACCTAAGACTCATACCTCTCCCCCTTTACATCCCCTAAAAACAAGTGCTTAAGAAATGACCCAATACCGTTTCGATAATACTCGGATTTCTGCAAATCGAATTTGCTTAATCGATTTAGATTCCGTATTTAGTCCCTGTTTCTTAACTTTCCATCACATTCTACTGCTTTTATTAATATTTAATCCTCCCTCCTACACTTTCATACACGTATCTCCATCTATGTTTTAACTTTACCACATCACCTGTCCCAATTAACGGACTCAATCATCACCTCACTTTGCCCCGCTAAGATTTTTCCACGAAAAAAGCAGCTGCTAAAGCAACTGCCCTATCCATCTCGCAAGGTTAGCAAACTATTTCAACTAACCCTTCGACACCCTTAACGCTCGTGTAAAGCATGAGCTAAGCGCGCACTGCCTCCGGCGTTTACCCCCTCGCATCTCTACATAAATACTGCCCGAATACACACGCTTACGGGAACCCCCTCCTCATCCCCCGTGCAATTCCACAGAAAGGTAATTGTGCTTGACCGCTGTCAAAAAGGTCTCAAAAATATCCGCACGCCGCAATTTGAGCGACGATGTATTCACACACGGATGGCAGCCGATGTACTCGTCCCGAAAGAGATCTTGATCCACGAGAAGTTGCACCTTGTGCTCATTGTCGTTCATAAGCCCCATGACACTCACGGAACCCGGGAAGAGTCCCAGATATTCGACCATCTTTTCGGCCGGGGCAAAGCTTAATCTCGAGGAACCGATCTGCGCGGAGAGTTCCTTTGTCTTAAAAGGCTTATCCCCCGGCATCATCAGAAGATAAAAAGCCGTTTGTTGCCGGTTACAAAGAAACAGGTTCTTACAAATGCGGCAGTTTAGCACTTCGTCTATGGCCGCACAGACCTCCATGGTTTCGGCGGGTGCGTGATCCGCGCGCACATACGGGATTTCCAGACGATCCAATAAATCATAGACCGCAAGTTCCCGCGCGGTTCTCTCGGCGCAGTCCTTGGGTCTGCCCTGCTGTAAAATCAATTCGTTAACTCCTCCATCATTTCATCATCCGAACTTCTTGCAGTGCCGCTTCGGTCTCAACATTCATATTTGTCTCCTTTTCTCACAGTATCTTCAACGTATTCTATTCGATTGACCTTGTCAATGATTCACAGCAAAGCCCCCGCCGGGTCTCTTGACCCGGCGGGGGTTCACGTTTCACCTATTTGCGTTCACACACTTGCCTTTTACTCAACGCTCAAATAACTTCTTATACTCCCCATAGCCCTCTTCTTCCAACTTGTCATAGGGAATAAAGCGGAGCGAGGCGGAATTGATGCAGTAGCGCTGTCCGCCGAGCTCGCGAGGGCCGTCGTTAAAGACATGACCCAAGTGCGAATTTCCCTCTTTGGAGCGTACTTCCGTGCGAACCATGCCGTGCGAGCGGTCAGTGGTCTCCTTCAGTTCCTTTCCTTCAATCGGCTTGGAAAAAGCAGGCCAGCCGCAGCCGGAATCAAACTTATCGAGGGAGCTAAACAGCGGCTCACCGCTCACGATATCGACATAGATGCCCTTCTCAAAGAAGTCATCATACGTTCCGGTGAAGGGGCGCTCGGTCGCGGCGTTCTGCGTGACCTCATAGGAGAGATCGCCGATTCTTTCGCGGAGTGATGCCTCCGATTCTTTTGCGGCCTCTTTTGCCTCCTCTTCCGCAAGATGAAACATATTCTGCGGAATATGGCAGTATCCGTTTGGATTCTTATCCAGATACTTCTGGTGGTATTCCTCTGCCGAATAGAAGTTTTGGATGGGCGCTAGCTCTACCGCGAGCTTCGTGCCGTACTTTGCCTCCTGCTCGTCATAAACCGCCTGAATTTCCGGAAGCTGGCTCTGATCCGCATAGTAAATACCGGTGCGGTACTGAATGCCTTTGTCATTTCCCTGCTTGTTTACGGAGAGCGGATCGATCACCAAAAAGTACTTATCGAGCAGCTCACGGAGCGAAATCTTATTCGGATCATACTCGATTTTTACGGTCTCCGCATGTCCGCTGCTGTCGCAAACCTCCCGATAGGTAGGAGCACTGTCCGGCCCGTTTGCATAGCCCACCTCGGTCGCACGCACGCCCGGGAACTGGTCAAAGTACT
>ERZ773069.1177-NODE-1177-length-15575-cov-4.359343_pt1 | contig 15575 bp, 13 predicted proteins | sample MGYA00580619_ERZ773069 | MGnify/ENA primary metagenome ERZ773069 (study PRJEB29015, sample SAMEA2738007) | human oral metagenome | biome: human oral; feature: human-associated habitat; material: dental | place: China | collected 2108 ...
GCCCAGGCATACGGCCGCGAGTGCTGCACGCAGGGATACGAGACCTACTACCTCAAGGCGAGCGAGCTGAGGGACAGGCTGGCCCGGGCGGCCGGCCCCGAGAACCCGTCGCGGGCCGTGAGCTCGCCGGCGAAGCCGTCGCGTCCCATCGTCGACGAGGTGGGCAGGTGCGTCTTCGACAAGGCACGCACGGACCTGTTCCTCGACGTGGTCGGCAAGCGCTACGAGAAGGACGCGCCCGACACGCCCGTCCTCACCAGCAACACGCCCGTCAACAACTGGGGCGAGTTCTTCGCCGGTGACGACACGCTGCTCTGCGCGCCGGACCGCATATTCGACAAGGCGTCCGCCTTCGCCATGCGCGGGCCGAGCCTCCGCGGCGCCGGCTGCGACGCGTTCTCGGTCGAGGCCGTGCCGTCGGTGGCGAAGGCAAGGGTCTAGGAACGGGTGCCGACGCAAATCGGCCAATCGCACGCTGGCGCATCGGCGATTTTAATCTGGCTAGGATTGGCGGTTTGCGCTCGGCCCTCTGATGGCTATTTATGCCCGGCTCTTACAAAGTTGTTTATTACGATGTTCATCGCATCGCTTCTCTCAAACCTCGTCATTGTATTCTTCAGGAAGGACAGGAGCTGATGGCAGTCTCGGAAGCCCAAAAGAGGGCAAGCGAGAAGTATCACAAAGAGAAGGTAAAGCGGACAGCTGTCCGCTTCTACCCTGCCGAGGCCAACCTCTGGGAGTGGCTCAACGAGCAGCCCAACAAGGCGGGATACATAAAGCAGCTCATACGCGAGGACATGGAACGCAAGAGAGGCTAGCCCCGCAACCGACTCTGACTTCTGCGGACTAATGCCATGAAAACATAGAACCCCCCTGCCCTCTTCGAGGAGCGCAGCCAGAACTCCGAAGGAGGTCACCGCGACGTTGACGGTGCGGCCGCTTCGCCGCCGAGCGCAGCACGACGCTCTCCCACACGCCCTACACGCTCGCCAACGACAAGCAGATGCAGTGCTACGGGAGCATCTCCGCACGCGCGGGGAGCAGCCGCAATATCCGCATTTGCAAAACCCAGATGATAGTCCTCGTAAAGCGGGGCCATCGGTTCGAGTCCGATAGCTGGCTCCATGTTTTCGCAGGTCAGGGGCTTGTCCCCTGACCTTTTTCGTTTGCTGCCACGAAAGCTGCCACAATCCTGCCACGGATTTGGGAAAAGTTCTCGGTGGCGGTTCCACACGCTACGCGCACAAAAAAGCCCCCGGCCACGGATTTCCGTAGCTCGGGGGCACGTTTTTTGCGATGGCGGAGGTCATTCCTTCTTGGGCCTTCCGCCGAGGCGTCCGTTCCTGCGGTTCTGCCCGAACCTCTCGGCGTTGCGCATCATCTTCTCGGACGCGACACGACCCTGCGAAAGCTCGTCGGAGGATATGAGCTCGAAGTCCGCCAGGCTTTCCAGGTAGGACATGAGCGCCTTGGTGCCATCGAAGCGGAGCTCGTCGGACAGTATCTCGGCGTCTATCCTCTCGGACACCGGAAGGCAGTGTCCCGTCGCAGACGCCATAAGCTCGCAGACCCGCCACCAGCGCTCGTAGCCCTCGTAGCCGAGAACCCTTATGAGACGGCGGCACTTTATGTCGCCGGCGCTGTTTGCGTCGTGTGAGAAGTAGGCCATCGGGGCGCTGGATGGGTCCTCTGAGCACATGCGGCACCGCCTCCTATTCTTTGCTGCGTTCGTACTCTCCATGAAGTCGGGGCCATCCCCACGCGTACGGGGAGGACCCTCCCACTTGCGCGACTACGCCTTCCAGTCGATGCGGGGCTTCAGGGTCTCCCCCTCGTCCGCCCGCTCGATCTCTTCCTGCTCGTCTGCCACGTTCGGCTCCAATCTGGCTCGTGCGGGCCAACGATCCCCCCCGTGCGGGCCGGGGGCATGGGAAGCCCACGCCGTGCGGCGGGGGCCGGTCTCCTGGCGAGGGCGGTTTAGCGACTCACCCGGGTCGGGCAGCGCGCGCTTGCCTCATGGTCGGAGCTGCGGGACTCGAACCCGCACGGCCATGGGCCACGTGCTCCTGGGGCACGCGCGCCTGCCGGTTCCGCCACGCTCCGTATGAATGTGCTCGATGTGTGGTATAAGCTCGTTGATGACATTGCAACCCAGGCTAGGAGTCGGGGTGACGGATGTCATTTTTTATGGGTCTAAGACCTCTACCGTGTCGAACGTCCCGTCGTCGGGTTGGATTACCAGTCAGAACGACACTGCTCCAAAACATGTCGATGACCTCGCCGTGCTCGGCCGTGGTTGGATTACCAGTCAGAACGACACTGCTCCAAAACCGCGTGGCATGCACGCGATGCATACATCGGGTTGGATTACCAGTCAGAACGACACTGCTCCAAAACATATGTCGCGACTTGGGCACGCTGCACGCGTTGGATTACCAGTCAGAACGACACTGCTCCAAAACAAATGCGGTGCCGTAGTTGGCGTGGATAGTGTTGGATTACCAGTCAGAACGACACTGCTCCAAAACATGTGCCCCAGTATGTGCGACGGCGACGGGTTGGATTACCAGTCAGAACGACACTGCTCCAAAACGACGGGGGCGGCTACATGTGGTCCGACGGGGTTGGATTACCAGTCAGAACGACACTGCTCCAAAACGACGTCGTAGCCGTCTCTCGCGATGGCCGTGTTGGATTACCAGTCAGAACGACACTGCTCCAAAACCGGCCGACGAGCGACGCGACCGCGAGGTTGGTTGGATTACCAGTCAGAACGACACTGCTCCAAAACTACTTCAGCGTCTCGTAAGCAAGTAAAGGAGTTGGATTACCAGTCAGAACGACACTGCTCCAAAACCACCCTGGGGGAGTGTCGCATGGAGTCGTGGTTGGATTACCAGTCAGAACGACACTGCTCCAAAACGCGCCGTGCGACGTGCCATGGGCGTCTAGCGTTGGATTACCAGTCAGAACGACACTGCTCCAAAACCGAGTTCTCGAACGGGACCCGCAAGGCGAAGTTGGATTACCAGTCAGAACGACACTGCTCCAAAACTGGTCGTGACGACACGGGGGGGCGGCCAGGTTGGATTACCAGTCAGAACGACACTGCTCCAAAACTCCGCCATCAGGTGGTCCTCCGCCCACTCGGTTGGATTACCAGTCAGAACGACACTGCTCCAAAACGTATCCGCAACGGTCACACTCTACGTAATCGTTGGATTACCAGTCAGAACGACACTGCTCCAAAACACGAGTTCTCGAACGCGCTGCTCGAGAACTGTTGGATTACCAGTCAGAACGACACTGCTCCAAAACAGTCACTTGATATACCAGATAGTAAGTTGTGTTGGATTACCAGTCAGAACGACACTGCTCCAAAACTCCTTGCCGCCTAAGGAGCGCCACAAGGCCGTTGGATTACCAGTCAGAACGACACTGCTCCAAAACTGCCACTTGTGGAGCGCCACAAGGCCGCAAGTTGGATTACCAGTCAGAACGACACTGCTCCAAAACGTAGGCCATGCATGCTCGGTTGGTGCCCACGTTGGATTACCAGTCAGAACGACACTGCTCCAAAACTCATCGACTCGGCGTTCGCCAACCACGCCAGTTGGATTACCAGTCAGAACGACACTGCTCCAAAACCTCCTGGTATGACAGCCGCGCCGGGTCCAGTTGGATTACCAGTCAGAACGACACTGCTCCAAAACAATCAGCACCGACTACCGCCACTACCTCAGGTTGGATTACCAGTCAGAACGACACTGCTCCAAAACGCACCCTGTCCCACGGCAGGCGCGTCTGCCGTTGGATTACCAGTCAGAACGACACTGCTCCAAAACCTCCCGGTACGACAGCCGCGCCGGGTCCACGTTGGATTACCAGTCAGAACGACACTGCTCCAAAACGTACGTATGTGAGGAGTGCACGGCCGACTAGTTGGATTACCAGTCAGAACGACACTGCTCCAAAACAGCCGGAGGAGTTCGGCTCCGACGGGGAGCGTTGGATTACCAGTCAGAACGACACTGCTCCAAAACCGCCGGGGGCGCTGCCATGCCGCGCCTACGGTTGGATTACCAGTCAGAACGACACTGCTCCAAAACAGGGCGTCTACGTCCACGGAACGCATCTGGGTTGGATTACCAGTCAGAACGACACTGCTCCAAAACGTGCTCGGGCGGGATGGAGAGGGCGTGGGAGTTGGATTACCAGTCAGAACGACACTGCTCCAAAACAACGGGCGTAAGATGCATCGAACGTCGGCAGTTGGATTACCAGTCAGAACGACACTGCTCCAAAACTGCGTCGGCCCCGGCACACGTCAGGTCGAGGTTGGATTACCAGTCAGAACGACACTGCTCCAAAACTCGCACAGGTGGGCGGCAAAGTCCTCGGCAGTTGGATTACCAGTCAGAACGACACTGCTCCAAAACCATTGAAGCAAAACTCTCCTGCAAAGAATGGCCAATCTGACTGTCGCTTGTCACTCAGCGCTCAACAAAGTCCATGTCAATGAGCCTTTTTTGCTCATGTTTGAATGCTGCCGGACTCACATTTTGTTCCAGAAGAAGAACGGGGACATTCGTAAAAAAGACATGCTCAAGGAATGCTTCCAGTCCTTTTTCTGTCAGAAAAGTTCTGAGATTCACGAACGTAATACACTGAGTGACACCCGCATCAAGTACAAATGAAAGGAAATCCATACAGTTTTCAAGGACCGACCGTTGGGGTTCGTGCCCAACCCCAAACGTTCTGACGAACCGTTGCATGTCCCATTCTATTTCAAATCCGTACTCGGCATGCATTGTCATCGCCAATGACATGTATGCCGAAACAATGTTGGCAGCCGATTTGTCTATGAAGGCTCGCAGTTCCTCATCCTCAAGCAACGCCATCTGAAACTTCCGCGTCACCGCTCCAAGCAGGTGCTTGTTGTCCCACGGTAGCGACAAAGGGGACTCTACAAGGATAAGGGCGTCCTTTGACGACAGCTCGTTACCCTCGTCATCCCAAAGGGTGTAAGGTTCCAGCGCATCTCTCCCCCGCCCACCGCAAAGCGACAAGCAAATACGGGAGAACAGCTCAGCGTTCTCGATTTCCAACGTTGTAGCTCTACCAGGCTTGATTTCCAACGGGCTGTCGAGGCCCGAGAACGACAGTCTCATATGATTAGGAGCTCTTCCATGGTGTCCACCTCGTCATATGCACTTCGGTTGCCTACTATGTACTCCATGGTTGCAAACTGACTCTCGGTCACCTTCAGAACCTGAACAAGGCCGTCGGGCGGGCGATTCTTCCTCAGGCGCATCACTGCCGCCCCCGCCGTTCCGTCGTTCGTGACGAGCTTTGCATACACGGACTCTTGCAGCATGAGGTAGCCATCATGCAGAAGGAACTTGCGGAAGATGCGGTAATTCCTGCGCTGAGCAGCCGTGTCTATTGGCAGGTCGAAGAAAACGATCAATCTCATGTAACGAATTCTCGCTTCCATAATCACACGATGTCGAAGGACTCTATCTCGCCTATTGACAGACGTCTGCGCAACGCATTGAGGCAGTCCTGGACATAGAGCGAGATGACCGAGCTAACCCTGTACTTTCCGTCCCGATAGCAGATGCTCACGTTCAGTACGTCCGTGAGGAGCCTTCGCATCTCACGAGTAAAGTCTCCGTCCATGTTGTCGTAGACAAGGCGGTCCACTATAGGACGAAACGGCTCCATGAGGTCGCACGCGAGGTTGAACTGGTTGTACTCGCTCTTGTGACAGATTCCAAGGGGCGTAAGATAACCACGGGATACAATCTCGCGGCTCACAGCCGAGAGGATGATCGCGTAACCGTAGTTCAGCGCAGCATTTACGGGACAATCGGTATCACGAGAGAACCCATCGCCAAAGAGGACTGGAAAATAGAGACGCGCAGCTGCAGCTTCACGATTGGTGGTGTCTCCTGACCTCACTTCGGACGCCATCTCGCCAAGCTGATGAGAGACCTCATCGCAGCTCCGCAACTCGAGAAGCCTCGCCTGGTGAGAAATCTTATCCTTCACCACGCGCTGCCAGACGCGCTTCTTGGATGGCTCGCTCCATTCAAGCTGCTCCGAGATACGCTTGCTCGTATTATGCGCGCCATAGAGCGGCAGATACTGCCCTATGGGATTGCACTTCTCGTCTGACACTACGAATGATATTTTTGCCTTTGCCAACTCCGAAAGCAAATAGGCACTGATAAACGCCTGAGTCGACTGGAGCGTAATAGACGAAATCTCCGAGAGGTATACCTTAACTACCTCGTCCTCCTTACGGACAACGAGGTAGCCGCCCTTATAGCTACACTTGCACGGACTCTCGATAAGGATATTTCTAAAACCCAATGCGAATCCGCCTCTCAAACATACCCGTCACTGATTGGTCAATAAGGTACATGTCATTGGCGGGGTCATTTAGAAGCTTTGTGTAGGTAAGCTGCATACATCCCGCACTCTTTAAACCATTTACCGGAGAGAGGTCAGCCATGTTAATAGATCCATTTGTGATGGCAACTAACTGAAGTATTACTTTTGCTTTATCAACCAGAGCAAGCTCATTGAAGTTAGATAGGCATGTATCTAACTTCAGCTGCACGTATAGTCGCGCATTTAGCTTTGCACCTCGACTGACTAGCGTGGCAAATAGCTCGTTAAGTTCAAAGGATAGTTGCTCACTACCAGGGACAAATTCAGAGGTTGAGCCACTCTTTGTCATTTTTGAGCAAATTGCAACAAGGGCCGCTTCTTTCAAGGTAAAGGCAAACTCAGTTGCATTACGAACTTTCTTTGCACCCGTGATAATCAGGCGATCTCCATTGAGTTCAAGTAGCTGCTTCTTGAGAATTCTCCGACGAACGACTCTGGTAAACTCAAGACCCTCTTGGGTGGCAAGCTCACCCGCATATTCATCAAGCTTGGAAGAATCTCTCGCAATGGTTGAAGCAACTCTTACGGGCACCTGTGCAAATTGCAGAACAATCTTTTTCTTCTTTACATTCTTTGCCTCATAGATAAAGAAGTATGCAAACTGCTCGCTTGAGTAACCACCATACTTGCTGGGGTCAAGCCCTTGCTTGAGAGATAGTTTCAGCCTCCTCCCCATCTTAGCATCTCGTGGTGAGTAAATCGTCTGACTCCAAAAGGCACCTGTATCCTCGACAGACATGCGGCTTATGAAACACTGGCGATAGTCGAGCACTCTCCTAATGCCCTCAACTTCAGCCTCGGCATCCCAGTCGTCTTTAAAGATTTCGCCCGTCTCCTTGTCAAAGCCAGAGGTCATGAAGCTGTTGACGATGAAGCCCTTTGTGTGCGCCATGGAATGCTTCTTGTTGAACTCCCCCGCCTGCTTGCGAGCATAGTCGCGCATGATGTGCGCAAGGCCAATGGGGTTGTCATACACGCTCGGATGCCGCTTCTGAATGAAAAGGCCAACTCGGCAGGCCAGATACGCATCATGCGCGTGGTGAAAATCATTTGCTTCACGACACTTCACCAGGCCAGCAGCCTCTCTCAGGTCATGAGAGATATTTGCCTTGACGGGAACGATCTTGGTGTTGGGATAACGCACTTCGAGCAGCGTCTGCACGAGCTTGACTGCTTGACTTGTCTCGACGAGCTGCCTCGCCACGAAACCCTTCATGGTCTTGTTGTCAATGTGGTCACGCATAAGGTTATTGAACTTCTTGTCTCCTATGAGCTTTGCTTTATGCAACATGCGCCAATAGTCACCCATTCGACGTCTGATGGCGGGGTCGATGAGCATGACATCTGTCTTGGTCTGATTCTCCTCGCGATAGACGAGCACCTTGTTCTCAAGGCTGTCATCCTTGATATAGGAACGCGGGATGATGTGGTCAACCTCGTACTTGCCCGTATGAAGCTCTTCCAACTTGATGGGGCGACTGGAGTACATGCACTTGCCGCGCTGCATGAAGTAGAGAGACAGACGCTCGTCCAGATCGTTTGGCGACTTCTCGTTGAGCTCTTGCCAAAGCTGGGAGTCTTCTGCTTTGAAGTTCTCTAGCGCACTCTTGATTTCCTCATAGCGCTTTTTCGTACGCTTGTTCTTCTTATGAGGGTCGTCCTCCTCACGAGTTACCTCAATAAAGACGTTGGAGGGCGCCTTCTTGGCAATGGACGCGATCTCATCCACGATGCGTATGGCTTGGTTGATGCTCCTGCGAATGGCTGGTGAGCCAGGAAGGTCATTGACACTCATGAGGCCTTCGCCCTGCTCGGCAAAGTACGCCTTGTTGAAGTCGTCAATCTTTTTCTGGAAGCCAAGATCCTCGTCGCGCAACGCCTCCATAAGAACCATCATACGAGAACGCTGTCCTTCATTGGGGTTGCCTTCACGGAGCACATCCATGATTGAGGCTCGCCCCATGTCAGTGTCCACCTTGATGCCCGTGAGCAGCTTCCGCGAGAGCCTACCCCAACCCGTAAAGCGCTTCTTGCAGATGACTTTTATCTGCTCGTCGGTGAGCTTGCCACCATTGCCCTCACCGTAGGCCTTTTCAATCTTGCGCTTGAGAATCGCACGGTCCTCGAACAGCGTGTTCCAGAGAATGATCTGCTCGATCATCGGATAGTCTGCTTCATTCAGCGTATCGGTTTTGAATACGTCCTTACAGAAAAAGATGTACGAGCCAAGCTTCGACTCAAAGCCGTTCTCCCCTTGACCACCGCGCACATGGGCATTCGTCCAGTTTTCCTCGCGATCGAGCCAGCCAGCTACCTTATTGTAGGTCACCGAGCGTGTCTTATGAAAAAGGTCTTGAAGAATACCTTCGCGCTGAGCGACGTCGAAGCGCCGCCAGTCATCGCCATCAATCGTCCAGCGTGCTCCATTGAGCTCGTTGAGCACACAGTACTCCTCGTACAAGAGCGAGCACTTGGGCAGGACGGGCTCTCCCTGAAGATAGGTACAATCGCCTGTCATGCGCAGGATGAACTTCTCGGCGCTTTGGTCGCAGTCGATGATCTGATCCCAGTTCCAGGGAGTAATGACTGTGCCTTTCATACCAGGCCTGCGCTCCGACCACGCAAAGCGCTGTTTGCCCTTGTGGTCAAGCGAGGCATTCTTGCTGCTTAGTGGCCCAACGTAGTACGGGATTCGGAACGAGACAAGCGATTCGATCTTCTTTTCTTCCTCTAGAAGGAAGGGATGGTGCTTCCCCTGGTTCTTGAGGATGGCGCGCAGCTCCTCAAGGTGGAGCTGGTAGTAGATGCTTCCGTTATCGCTTGTCTTAAGCCTACGAAGGAACTTCTCTTCGGCAAAGCGCTTCATCATACCCTGATAACGCTTGTCTTGCTCGGCTTGAGTTCCCTTGAACAGCTTCTCTACCGACTTTTTGAAGTCGTCATAGGAAGCCTTAGTAGTGCCAAGGTTGTAGCGGGTATAGCCTTGTGCTTTGTCTACGTTGTAGTCATTTGAGTCCTCGTATGTCTGTCCACGGAAGAACGCGTCGTAGTTTTCCCTCGATACATACGTACGAGCAAGATTCTTCAAAAGCTTCAAGTCCTTGCCATACTGGTCATACTTGGCAACCATGTTTGCAGAGATGGTTTGCCCTGGCGCATACGAGAGAAGCTCCTGCAGGATGTAGGCCGAGTATACGGCGCAGAGCGCCTGAAAGAGTTCGCCGCTGTCATCTGGAATAGCATTACAGACTGCCTCGACATCGTCATCCGACGAGAGATATACCGCTGTCTTTTCGGCGCCAAACTCACCGAATACATCCTTCAGCTCGGCCTTGAGGCCGACGACTGCCTTTGCAAGCGCGCTGTTGCATGACTTGCTCTGCTTGGTATCTCCGCAATCGACGCCAAAAAGCTTGGCGAGCTCCTTTGCTTGGTCGGCACGCCTCTCTTTGCTGTTTGTCAAGATATCAAGTATGTGACTGTCGGCCTCTGCAAGATCATCGACACTCGTCCACGCACACACGTAGCCGCGCTCAGCGCACCAATCGTCTAACGCCTGGCGCAGGCTCCGCACAGTCTCGGCAGGGTTTGCATTATGGGAGCTGAGATCCTTGTTGTCCTCACGCAGGAAGTTGCCCCTATGCTTCACGATATTGTGGGCGGCAAGGTAGATGAGTCGAATGTCGGCTTTCTCATCAGTTTCCATGAGCCATTTGCGAAGGTGATAGATGGTGGGAAAGCGCTTGTAGTAATCCTTCTCGGTAAAGTCCGTATCGTTGAAGAGCGGCCACCTATAGCCCGCATGTCCTTCTGCGCGGTCCTCTACATGAAGGCGTGACTGGCGAAGTCTGATGAAAAACTCGGAATCAACCTTATTGACCTCATCTTGGAAAAGCCCTTGCAAGAGGTCGAGGCGCCAGCGCCTGCGCACATATCGACGACGCTGACCGCGATGCTGACGGGCACCAGCTGCAGTTTCTGCGGCATCAAAAAGTCTGCTGCCCAAGGTCGGCTTGCCCTTAAAGTGCGCCATGCTTCCATTGCTGTCCGTAACGGCCCAACCGACGGAGTTGGTGCCCAGGTCGAGACCAATGCTGTAGTCACCCGTAGCATTGCGGAGGTTCATGCGCTTCCCTCTCTCCTAGCAAGGTGCTAGACTGTCCTCGTTCTGAATTGCCAGTCAGAACGATACTGCAAGTCAAAATACGGCTTAGCCATATCTGCCCTTTTGGGCGCCGCGTAGGCGGCTACTTGACTGGCGTGACCACCCTTGGATGTACTCCAAGGGTGGTCTTTGTTTAAAGCTAACACTAGGCACGGACACAAGCGACGTGACATCACCCGAAATACCCATGCATTCGGCCTCTGTGTGCGACATGAAAGCGTTGCGGACCGCAGCCGCGCGTGAGACGTCTTAACGGCAGCAAAAACCGCGCACAGAACGCCTCAGTTATGGAGAAGATCGGCATTTACCCGGGATTTCATCGACTGAAGGAAATCCAATGCACAGTGCCCCAATGCACAGTGCCCTATGCATAGCCGTTGCACGAACGCATGGGCCGTCATTAACAGGACAGACCGCTGGGCAACCACGCTCCACACCCCCGTCTGGAAACGAGGACAATCCAGGCAACCTGCTACCCCAAAGGCCTTGTCCCAAGTACCTCCTCCGCCAAAAAGCGCGGCCCCCCGGATGTCCCAGGAGCCGCGCTACGCGTTCTGCCATGTCGTCCCCGCCCTACGAGCGGAACGCAATCTCCCCCGTCTCGGAGTCCATCGACTCAACGATGGCCAGCGAGTCGACGCGGTAGCCCTTGGCCCGCAGACTGTCACCGCCTGGCTGGAAGCCCTTCTCCACCGCGATGCCAATGCCCTCGACGGTGGCCCCAGCCGCCTCGCAAATCTGGACCAAGCCCTCCATTGCGCAGCCGTTGGCCATGAAGTCGTCGATGATCAGCACGTGGTCGTCGGGCCCGAGAAACTTGGCGGACACGATCACGTCGTACTCGCGCTTGTGGGTGAAGCTGGTGATGCGCGTGGAGTACACGGTGCCGTCCAGGTTCACGCTCTGGCTCTTCTTGGCGAAGACCACGGGCACGCCAAACTCCTCGGCCACGATGGCAGCGATGGCGATGCCGCTCGCCTCGATGGTGAGAACCTTGTTTATGGGCGCGCCGTCGAAGTCGTGCCTCCACTGGCGCGCCATCTGACGGAAGAGGCCAATGTCCATCTGGTGGTTCAGGAACGAGTCGACCTTGAGCACCTGGTCGCTCTTCACAACGCCGTCCGCCTTGATGCGCTCTTCCAGCAGCTTCACCTGCGACCCCCCACTCGCGAATAGATTTGCAACAGGATACGACATCGCGCACGATGGCGGGCCATCCGGCGCCCAAGCCGACACAAAGCGTCCCAAAGGAGGCGTCGCATAGCTTCACGCAACTATTGACCTACTTTGCTCATGACTTCGCATTGCGTCGCAAATCTAGTCGCCGTCTTGCATGTTCGAGAAAATGCATGCAGGTCATTTAGAGACTTTTTTGATGCTTTACTATCTTTCGTGAAAGGCCGTAACGCCACTCTCACCTGGTAATACACAAATCACGTAACAATCTTGAAATATGTATGGAAACATGTTACAACGAACTTGGTCAGCGGTTGGCTCGCTAGCGGGGAAAGGTGGGTTACCATGTCGGTCACTGGTGCTCTGGTCTTCGACTCCCTGTTCACGGTCATCGCCGTGCTGCTGCTCACGGCGGTCGTCTCTGGCATCGGCGCCATCTGCCACAGGAGGCAGAACCAGTCTGGGCCCGAGGCCAACCACAGCAAGCGCTGCGACAGCTCCGCACAGCGCATCCGCCCCCAGGGGCTGTATCCCCTCTAGCGCGTCGCAGGCGCCTCCGCCCAAAAACCTCGCGAGGCCGGCACGATGACCTGGCCGCGCAGACGCCCCGTGGGTCCGGCTGGCCCACGGGGCGGTTTGCTGCGCAGAAGACTGATCCTGAGACACTCACGGCAAAGAACGGGGGCTTCTCCCCCTTGTCTGCCTACTGCCGGTAGTACTTCAGGAAGTCGTTGAGCTTCACCATGGCGTCCTCGAGCACCTCGATGCGCGGCAGGTAGACGATGCGGAAGTAGCCCGGGGTCTCCCAGTTGAAGCCCTTGCCGTGCACGATCAGGACCTTCTTGTCTCGCAGCAGGTCGAGGGCGAAGCGCTCGTCGTCCTGGATGTTGAACTTCTTGGGATCGAGCCGGGGGAAGATGTAGAAGGCCGCCTTGGGCTTGACCACGCTGACGCCGTCCATGTCGCACAGCGCGTTGTACACGAACTCCCTCTGCTCGTAGATGCGCCCGCCCGGCACGATGTAGTCGTTCACGCTCTGATGTCCCCACAGCGCCGTCTGCACGATGGACTGCGCCGGCACGTTGGAGCAGAGCCGCATGTTGGACAGCATGTTGATGCCCAGCATGTAGTCCTCGGCCATGCGCTTGTTGCCGCTCAGAACCATCCAGCCGATGCGGTACCCCGCGATCATGTGGGACTTCGAGAGCCCGCTGAAGGTCACGCAGAAGAGGTCCGGCGCCAGCGAGGCGATGCTCACGTGCTCGCCGCCGTCCATGACCAGGCGGTCGTAGATCTCGTCCGAGAAGATGATCAGCTGGTGCTCGCGGGCGATGTCGACGATCTCTTGCAGGACCTCGCGGGGGTACAGCGCACCCGTGGGGTTGTTGGGGTTGATGATCACGATGGCCTTGGTGCGGTCGGTAACCTTGGAACGGATGTCGGCCATATCGGGATACCAGTCGCTCTGCTCGTCGCAGAGGTAGTGCACCACGGTGCCGCCGGCCAGCGTGGCACAGGCCGTCCACAGGGGGTAGTCGGGACTGGGGATCAGGATCTCGTCGCCGGAGTCGAGCAGCGCCGACATCGAGAGGTTGATCAGCTCGCTCACGCCGTTGCCGGTGTAGATGTCGTCCACCGTGACGTTGGGCAGGCCCTTGATCTGCGAGTACTGCATGATGGCCTTGCGAGCCGCAAAGAGGCCACGCGACGCGGAGTAGCCCTCGCAGTTGGTGAGCTGGTGGCGCATGTCATGCACGACCTCGTCGGGCGTGCGGAAGCCGAAGGGCGCCGGGTTGCCGATGTTGAGCTTGAGGACGTGGGTGCCGCTCTCCTCCATGCGGTTGGCCTCGTCGACCACGGGTCCGCGCACGTCGTAGAGGACGTTGTCAAGCTTGCTGGACTTCTTGAACTGGCGCATCTTGCTTCCCTTCGAAGGCTGCGCACCGGCAGCATGGCTGTGGTCGATCTGGAGGCTGGAGGTCGCGGGGGACGACGTTGCCGCAGATGCCGCATACGACTCGTGCGTCGTGGATGCCTCTCGCGCCGCGGATGCGTTGGACGCCGCGGATGCGACCTCCGCCGTTTCGGGCCCGAAGGCCCCCGTAGCTCGTCCCTTGCCCCGTGCGAGCCAGTCGGCGTCGACGCCGAGAAGCGACGCGAGCAGCGCCATGGAGGCCGGGCGCGGCAGGGTCTTGCCGCTCACGTATTGGCTCAGCTGGCTCTTGCCGAGCTTCTCTCCCCGCTCCTCCGCCGCACGGATGAGGTCGACCTGCTTGAACTCGCGTTCTGCCATCGCCTGTTCGAGGCGGGCAGAGAACGCCTGGACATCGGTCCGGCCTGCCATGTCCCTCCTCTTGTTCAATTCTCTTGTCGTGTGAAGTTCAATTTATGGGAGAGAATAGCACTCACACAACCGGAATAGTGGCTCAAGTTCAAAATAATTTTGAACTCCTCGTGGCACCTACGGGCCACCTGGGCGCAAGCGGACGCGTCGGCCGCACGCCGACACCACTCGCGTGCGCGTCGAGCACCGGTCACGTAGCGACAGCATTCCTGTCAGAATGCTGTCTTTCCTCCCCAGCAACTGGTCAAACGCAAGAATTGACAGCATTCTGCGAGATTTGCTGTCTTTCCAGCACGTGATGGGACGACCGATGCCAACGTAAGCATCCGGCACGAAACTACGACAAACCCCCACCCCGTGCCAGAATCGTCCTTGACCCCCACGTAACGTGAGGCCGTACCCTCGTGCCAAGGAGGTGCCACGGTGGAGAAGTACACGACAAAGCAGCTGGCAGAGCTCTCGGGAACGAGCGTCCGGACGCTCCACTACTACGAGGAGGTCGGCCTGCTGCATCCCGAGCGCAGACCCAACGGATACCGCAGCTACGGTCCCGCAGACGTCGAGCGCCTGGCGCAGGTCCTCGCCATGAGGGCCTGCCGCATGCCGCTCGCCGAGGTCAGGCAGCTGCTTGAGGGCAGCGACGCCGACGCGGTCGAGCTCCTCGCGCGACACCTCGAGGAACTGCGCGTGCAGGAACGCCAGGTCAAGGAGGCCGTCGCGCGCACGAGGGCAGCCATGGAGCTGCTGGAGGGAGTGAGTGGCATGGACGCGGAGAAGAGCTTCGAGGCGCTCAAGCAACATAGTCTCGAGGAGTTCGAGAGCAGCTATGGCAAGGAGGCGCGCGAGCGATATGGGACCGAAGTGATCGACCAGACCAACGAGCGCCTGATGGGCCTCTCCAGGGAGGAATGGAGCGAGAAGGACCGGCTCGAGGGGCGTATCATCGAGCTCCTGGCGGAGGCCAAGGCGGACGGTGACCCACACGGACCCAAGGCACGGGAGCTCTGCCTGCTCCACCAGCGCTGGATCAAAATCCACTGGGGAAATGAGAGCTACAGCACCGAGGCCCATCGCGGCCTGGCCAAGCTCTACCTCGCCGACCCGCGCTTTACCGACTACTACGATGGAGCGGCTGGTGCGGGAGCGACGGAGTTCCTCGTCGCCGCGCTCGAGGCCAACCTCTAGGCCTCGCGGCGGCGCACGAAGTACCCGCAAGACCAGTCGTGTGCCGAAAAACTGCGCATTGGATTTCTTTCAGGCGAATGCGACCTGGGCAAACGTCCGTCATCTCCACAATTCGGAGCTACCGTGCGCAATTTTTTTCGCGTGACGCCACGAAGACCACGCAACGGACGTAGTCGACGCCCCCGAACGATATCCGCGGGCCCGACGCACCGCCGCTCCCGATGCACCCGCAGCACAAAAGGGCTG
>ERZ773069.1181-NODE-1181-length-15514-cov-8.330099_pt1 | contig 15514 bp, 10 predicted proteins | sample MGYA00580619_ERZ773069 | MGnify/ENA primary metagenome ERZ773069 (study PRJEB29015, sample SAMEA2738007) | human oral metagenome | biome: human oral; feature: human-associated habitat; material: dental | place: China | collected 2108 ...
TGTGTGCCGTCACAGGCGCCGTGCTGGGCGTCGGGGCAGTGACGCTCGCGGTTCCGGCGCCCGCGCGGCGCCGCGCGATTCTCAACGCGATGGCGCCTATTGCGATGACGGCTGCGACGCTGGCAATGAGAATGGCAAGCAGCACGAAGCCTCCCGAATAGGCGTTGACCTGGGCCTCGTCGGCGAACTCGGCCCGCATGGAGGCGATGATCCTCTTGCCGTCCGGGGATTGCGGACTGGTCTGGGCACTGAAGAGGGCGGTCGCGACCTTCGATCGGAAACCGTCCATGTGATCGGTGGCGTACGACTTGCCCAGGTGCGTCGCGTAAGTCGAGAGGATCGCGACGCCGAAGGAGGACCCCACCTGCTGGCTCGCGTTGAGCGTCGCCGAGGCCAGGCCGATGTGCGACGGGCCGATGCCCCGCGTGCCCGTATTGAACGCGATGGGCACGGCGACGCCCATGCCGAGGCCGAAGACTATGAGGCCGGGAAGGGCCGCTTGTGCGAACGACGAATCGACGTCCATGAGCGACAGGATTCCCGCGCCCGCGGCGGAAAGGCCGAGCCCGAGGGGGAATGCGGCTTGCGCTCCCAGGCGCGGCAAAATCAGCTTGCCGGAGATCGCCGCGGCGACGACGATGCCGGCGACCATCGGGAGCATGGCCACGCCCGTCTTCATCGGTGAGTATCCGAGGTGCTCCTGCAGGTAATACGTCATGAAGACGGCCGTGCCCATTTGGGCCGCGCCGAAGGTGAACTGCGTGCCGTACGAGGCGCTGCGCGCCGGATTCGCGACGATCCACAGGGGCAACACGGGCTTGCGGGCCGTCGTTTCCCGGATGACGAAAAGGACAAGCAGGGCGCAGCCGACGCTGATGAACGTGACGGTCGATGCCGAACCCCACGATGTGCGTTCGGCGCGGTCGAGGCCGAAGACGACGCTGAAGAGTCCCATGCACCCCAACACGAGGCCGAAAAAGTCGTCCGTGATCGAAGCCCCGGAACTGTTCTTGTGAGTAGGCGGGAGCGTCTTGCGGCTGGTGACGAGAGCGAAGGCGGCGATGAAAATGTTGACGAACATCGCCCATCGCCAGTTGAGGAGGTCGGTCAGCGCCCCTCCCAGGAGGAGGCCCACTGCGGCGCCGATCCCTCCGGTGGCGCCTATGAGCGCGAAGGCGCCGGCGCGCTCCTTGGGATTGACGAAGGAGTTGTTGATGAAGGCCAGAATGGTGGGGGCGAGCAAGGCGCCGAAGACGCCCTGGGCGGCGCGTGCGCCGGCCAGCACGGCGAAGGACGGCGCCAGGCCGCCCACAAGGCTGGCTATCGAGAATCCCATGAGGCCGATCGGGTAGGCCCGTCGGATCCCGACGATCCCGACGAGGCGCCCGCCGAAGAGCACGAGGCCGCCGAAGGCCAGTGTGTACGCTGTGACGATCCACGGGCGTTGGGCGTCGGTCATGTCGAGGCTGCTCTGCATGCTCGGCAGCGCCACGGCGATGATCGTCATGTCGAGCACGATCATCAGCTGGGTTGTGATGATGCTCGTGAGGATCGCGGCTTTGTTCTTGGTTTTCCCGCCGCTTGTGGCGGTGGACTCTTGAGTGATGGCAGACATGTGAACGCTTTCAAATCGAAACGATCGTTTTACTCATGCGAGCTTACGCCGCATGCAGGCCGTTAGCAACAACGCTCGTTTCGATTTACGGGTCAAGGTACCCTTGAAACATGCCCAGAGTCAGCGCCGGCCACCAGAAGCGCCAACGCGAGCGGATAGTCGTGGCCGCGGAAGCGTGCTTCGCCGAGAACGGCTTTCATGCGACCTCGATGGACGACGTCGTCGACGCCGTCGGCATGTCCACGAGCACCGTCTACAACTACTTTCCGGGCGGAAAAAACGAGCTGATCGTGACGGTGTGCAAAGAGCGAACCGACGCCGTGTTTGCGAGAATCGCGATTCTCGCAAAACGTGAGAATCCTCCCTCCTTGAGGGAGGTGTACGCAGAAGTCGCCTTGGCTTTCTGGCAGCATATGGAGAAGGTGGAGCGCGAAAGGTCTCGAAGTGACGAGGAAGACGCTCCCGACGAAGGCGAACAGACATCCGAGGAGGGCAGGCAGAGGCCTGGCGAAGGCGGGCGAGCCTCCGGAGGCGAGGACGTCGCCGACGACGTCCACACGGACGAGGCTTTGCGGATATTCGAGGAGATGGGCCGGACCGACGGCGCAGAGCCCCCGGAATGGATGCTGCGCTCGGTGCGTTTGGCCGTGAACGCGTGGGCGGAGACCATTCGCAACCCCGGCCTCAACCAGGACATGCGGCGCAGGCACTCGGAGTTTCGGAAAGCTCTCACCGTCCTGGTCGATCGGTGGAAGGCCTGCGGCGTCGTCGATCCGGCGCTGCCGACGGCCGACGTCGTTCGCCTGCTCATGGACAGCTACTTCGGAGCGATCGTCGATTTCGTCATCACCGGCGAATCCAGGTACGAGCGTTCGACGGCGGCGCTCGAAAGGGTACTGTCCCCGCGCGAAGGGTGAAGGCCCAACGCGCTCGCCAAACCGAATAAAACCCCGAGTGCTGTCCCCGCGCGAAGGGTGAAGGCTGCGTGCGTGTCATGTTGCCGTTCACGAAGACAGTGCTGTCCCCGCGCGAATGGGGCCGGCCAACCGTCCACCGCGCGTCATACCTTTGGCGTGCTGTCCCCGCGGGAAGGGCGAAGGCGGTCGGCCAGCTGCGCGCCTTGCCCGAGCTCGCCGCGCGGCTTTAGGGTTGACGAATGGCGGAGCAAATCGATGTGCTGATGGTCGAAGACGAAGCGGCGCTTGCGGCCTCGACGGTCGAGTACCTCAATCTGTCGCAGATCGAGGCCCGCGCTGTGGGCAGCGCCGAGGAAGCCCTCGCGGCCGTGTCGAAACTGGATCCGCGGCTCATACTGTTGGACGTCAACCTTCCGGGGGCCAGCGGATTCGAGTTCTGCCGCAGGCTTCGCAAAGACAGAGACACCCCGGTCGTCTTCATTTCGGCGCGCACGGGCGAAGACGATCAGATTCTCGCCCTGACGCTGGGAGGGGACGATTACATCGTCAAACCCTATTCGCTGGCCCTCCTTGTGGCGAAGGTGCGGCGGGCTCTGGCGAGGTCGGCCTCGGGATCTGCGGGCGGGCGTGAGGTCGGCGTCTACGACGACGGATGGCTCGCCGTCGACCTCGAATCCTCCCGGGTGAACGTCGACGGCGCGGAGATCCAGCTCGCGGCGATGGAGTTCGACCTGCTCGCCTACCTTGTGGCCAACCGGGGGAGGATCGTCGAAAAACGGGAGCTGTTGAACAAGGTGTGGGGCGGCGCCGTCACGGGCGACGGCACTTTGGCGGTCCACGTGCGCCGCCTCCGCAGGCGAATCGAGCCCGACCCCGAAAATCCGGTGTACATCTGCACGGTGTGGGGGAGGGGATACCGTTTTCGCGAGGGCGGGGCGTCCTTGAAGGCCGGAGAAACGCCCGCGAGAGCAGGAGAAACGCCCGCGAGAGCAGGAGAAAGGCCCGCGAAGGCCGGAGAAACGCTGTGACGACGCGGGACGCTTCGGCGATTCCGGCTAGGCTGGCAGGCGGCCGAAGAAGGAAAGGCCTGAAAGCGAACGGCGGGAAAGGCCAGGGGGCGAACGGCGGGAAAGGCCCGGGAGCGGACAACCGGGGGAAGGGCGGCCGATGAAGGGCGCCGTCGCCGCTGTTGTCCTCGCGGCAGCCGCCGCTCTTGCGATTCTGTTCGGTTCCGAGCCCGCCAAGGGTTTCAAGTCCGACGTCGTGCCCGCCAACGAGCTCGTCGAAGCGGTCGAAAAGTCGTGGCCCGACGCCCGCGCGGCCGACGCCCGGACAGGTCGGCGTTTTCCCCGGGTCACCGTCGTTGGAGACGACGGATCACTCGTGTACTCGCGCGGCAGAAGGATCGACGGCGATCGCGACGCCATGCGGACGGGAGCGGTCGGTTTCGAGCTTGTTGCGGGAGGGCGGCACGTTGGGCGCATGTGGATTTACAACGGATGGGTGGAGAAGGAGGAAGAGGCCCAGCAGGCGGCGCTCCGGCTGGCTGGCGGAACGATCCTCGCAGTGGCCTCGTTTTGCCTTCTCGTCGTCGCGGTGTCCAGGCGGCGCCTTCTGCGGCCCTTCAAGCAGTTGAGTTTCTTTGCGCGCGAGGTGGCTCAAGGCAATCTCGACGTCCCCTTGCGGATGGATCGGAACAATGTGTTCGGGCCGTTCACCGAGGCATTCGACATCATGCGCGACGAGCTCGGCCAGGCGCGCAGGGCCGAAGCCGCGGCGAAGGAGTCGAAGAAACAGCTCGTGGCCGAGCTGGGGCACGACATTCGCACGCCTGTCGCCTCGATCGCCGCCACCGCGGAGCTCCTCGAGGCGACGGAGGCCAGCGAATCCAAACGCGAGAAGATCGAGGTCATTCGTCAGAAGGCCGGTCAGATCGAAGAGCTCATGGCGGACGTCGCCCGGGCCAACCGCGAGGAAATCGCCTCCCTTCGGGTCGCCCCCGTTCCTGTCGGCAGCGAGGACGTAGAAAGGTGGTTGAGGGCGGCAGACGCGGACGAGGCGATGGGGGACTTTTCCCTGCCGCACTGCCTGGTTTCCGTCGACCGGTTGCGCATGCGGCAAGTCTTCGACAACGTCGTCGCCAACTCGCGCAAGTACGCCGGCACGCCCATCGAAGTAAAAGCAAGCGTCGACGAGCACTTTCTTCTCATCGTCGTCCGCGACCGCGGCCCGGGCGTGGACCGCGGAGAGATCGAGGCGATCTTGGGCAAGGGCGTGCGGGGTTCGAACGTGAAGGGGGTGCCCGGCGAGGGACTCGGCCTCTACACGTCAAGCTGTCTCATGGAGCGCATGGGCGGGGCGCTTTCGTGCCGCCTGGCCGACCCAGGCTTCGCCGTCGTCCTTGAAATTCCGCTCGCCAGGTGAGGCATGCGGGCGGGGCGCAAGGTTCGGCTCTGCCGATCGAGCGGCTCTTCGCTCCGGGCGCACCGGCAAGGCGCGCCGAAATATGGGGCGCGCGCCGTTTAGAATCTTGCCGGCAGAGTTAAGAAACAGTTAAGAATCGCGAAAAGGCTTCGTAATCGGTTGTTGCGTACCTTGGAAGCATGAGCGCAACAGAGAACCGCAATGCGGTACGCGAAAAGAACAATGACACGGCGCAATCTGAGAGGAAAACGTCGCACTCCAAGGACGTGATTGTGACGAAGAAGCTTTCGAAGACTTTCTCGCACAAGGGGACCCAGCAGCATGTGCTGAAGAACCTTGACCTGACGATCCGCCGCGGCGGCTTCACCGTAATCATGGGGCCCTCCGGCGCAGGAAAATCCACCCTCCTTTACGCGCTTTCGGGCATGGACAAGCCGTCCCTGGGAAGCGTGGTGTTCGACGGCGAGGACATCACAGAGCTCAGCCAGGACAAGCTGGCGGTCTTCCGGCGGACCCACTGCGGCTTCGTCTTCCAACAGATCAACCTTCTCGACTCGATGTCCCTCACGGACAATGCGATGGCGCCGGGGCTGCTCGTCGGCAAGCGGAAGGCCGTGGCCGCCCGCGTCGATGCGCTGTTTGACCTCGTGGGCGTCGACGAGGCGACCAGGAAGAAGTTTCCGGGGATGGTTTCGGGCGGGGAGGGCCAGAGGGCCGCCATCGTCCGGGCCCTTGTCAATGAACCCGACGTCGTCTTCGCCGACGAACCCACCGGGCAGCTCAACTCCGAAAACTCGCTGCGCATTCTCGATCTTCTCAGCCGAGTCAACCGCGCCGGCCAGACGGTGGCCATGGTGACCCACGACCTCAACTCGGCTTTGCGCGGAGACCGCATCCTCTACCTGCGCGACGGGACGATCCAGGGCGAATTGAACTTGGGCGCCTTCGAGACCGCGGACAAGGACCGCCGCGACCGTCTCGCCGCGTTCCTCGAGGAAATGGGGTGGTGACAATGCGCCGCATGTTCCTCAAACGAAGCCTGCGCAGATCGGCCGGACAGTTCGTCATCGTCGGCCTGCTCGTGGCCATCGCGTCAGCGATGCTGCACCTGGCGGCCGTTCTGATCCTCCAGTATCCGGCGACTTTGGACGACGCCACAGCCAAGCTCAACACCGAGCATATTTTCATCCTGCTCGAGAACGAAAAAGGCGCCCGCGACGCCGAGAGAATCGCCAGGGAAGACGGCCGGGTCAAGGATCACATACTTCTTCAGACGCTGCGGGCAGGCGCGACCTTCGAGTACGACGGCAAGGAGCAGATCAGCGCCGTTACGATCCTTGAACAAGACAAAGACACGCGCATTGGGCGAAGCGGAGTTGTGGCCGAGGATTCCAAGCGTCACGCCGACCCCATATGGCTGCCGTATTCCTTCAAGACGGCCGGAGGATACGAGCTCGGAGATCCCTTTGCGATAACCGTAGGCGAAGTCAAACATCGGTATCACATTCAAGGATTCCATCAGAATCCCGTGAGCGGCGTGCTGGGCTCGATCCAGGTCGAGTTTCGGGTGAAAGCCTCCGAGGCCGCCGCTTTGGCGTCGGCTCCGGGAATGAACCGCGTCTGGCAGCTGAGGGCGCTCGTTAAAGACGTGTCGCAGGCGGACGACGTCGCAGCCGAGATTTCTTCGAAGGTGACGAAGGCTGCGGTGCAAAGCGGGACTGCAAGCCCGGTTCTCGTGAGCGTCGGGTGGAAGCTGCTTTCTTCGGTGCTGATGATCCCCGCCAACGTCCTCATTTTCTCCTTCATTCTTTTCGCGGCGATCGTCGCCTCCGTGGTGGCGGTCATTGTCAGATTCGCCATCCGCTCGGTCATCGTCCGCGAGAGGCCTGCGTTGGGGACGCAGAAGGCCCTCGGCTTCCGTTCTGGCCACATTGCCCGGCTGCTCGCTCTGCCCTTCGCGATCGTCGCCTTGGCGGCTTCCCTTGCGGGGGCCGCGGTCGGCGTCGCCCTCTTCCCGGCGATACGCCAGCTGGTCGAGTCCCAGTCCGGATTGCAGTGGTCTCCGAAGGTCGGCTTCGCGGGAGTGGGCGCGGCAGCGGGAGCGATGCTGGCGGTCGTCGGCGTCACCGCCCTCGCGGTCGCCAGAAAAGTGCGAAAGATACCTCCCGTCGAGGCCTTGCGCGGCGGGGAGGCCACACACTCATTCCACTCCAATCATTTGCCCCTGCGAAAGACTCGCGGGCCGCTGACGCTGGTGCTCGGTGTGAAGTCTGCTCTTCAGGCCCGGGCTCAGACGATCATGGTGGTCATTGTGATCGCGATGGTTGCTTTCGCCTCCGTCTTTTCCGTGGCACTGTACTCGGCCCTGTTCAAAGATTCCCGCAAGGTGGTCGGCATTTTCATCGGGGACCGGCAGGACGTCACCGTCTCGGTGCTGAAAGGCCGCTCGGTCGAGGCCGTGCGCAAAGACCTGGGGGCGATGCCCGGAGTCGAGCGTGTTCAGATCTTCGACAACACCAGGAACGCCGACGTGTCCGGGCGCACGGTGTCACTTTCGGTCGCCGATTCCTATCCCTCCTCGAAGGGCAGCCGGTCCGTCTACAAGGGCAGATATCCGAAGTCCGCCAATGAAATATCCCTTGGCGGCAAGTTCGCGAAGAGCCTTGGCGTGGACGTCGGCGACGAAGTGACCGTCGATTTTCAAGGAGGAAAGGCGACTTACCTCGTGACGGGTTTGACGCAGACCGTTGTGCGCATGGGCATGGTCGCCTCGGTCACCATCGACGGCGCCAAGCGCATGAACGCCGCCTACCAGCCAAAGTACGCGACCGCCGTCCTCGAGGAAGGCCAGAATATCGACGCCTTCGTCGGCAAAGTGAGAACCGAGATGAAGGGGCGGTACGACTACGTCGTCAACTCGTACGCGATCTCCGAATCCTACGTCGCTCCCTACCTCGCGATGAGCAAGACGATGTCCTTCGCGATCTTCGGCGTGGCAGGGTTAGTGACGATGCTGGTGATCGGCCTGGTGGTCGGTTCGGCGATGGTGCGCTCGCGGCGCACTTTCGGAGTGCTCAAGGCTGCGGGATTCACCAATGCCCAGCTCATGCGCCAAATGCTCGCCTGCTATCTTCCGCCCGTTGCAATAGGCGGCGCGATCGGGATCGCGATCGGAAGTGTGACCGCCATTCCCTTATTCGAGGGTTTGCTTCGGTCCCTGGGAGTCGAGCGGCTGGATGCAGAGATGCCGGTCCCCATGGTCGCCGGCCTGGGCATGGCGCTGCTTGTTATAACCGCCCTGCTCGTCATGCTCCTGGCTCGCAAGACGCGCACGGTCACATCGAGGGAGCTGCTGACGGAGTAGGGGCGGTTGTCGACGAGTGCATGCTTCGGGGCGTTGCCGGTCGGATGGGCCGACGTCGAACTCACCGAACGCAATGGAACGGCTCGCGACGAAGACGCGTCGCCTCCGCCTCTGACGAATGGCGCGGGGTGCCGAGCGGATGCGGTTTTCCCGCTTGGCGCCCTGCCGCGCTGGCGAGGCGGAGTTTGAGCGGCTCTGGTGAGCGGGACCTGAGCCGCGCTGGGAAGGCGAATCCGCCGACATTTGACGGCGCCCGGGTGCGGGCCATAATGCGGCTCGACAACCGAGACGCATCGAGCGAAAGAATTCTTGAATAATTCCAAAGTTGCGAATCTGTCGAGATGCGCGTCATGGGCTCCTTGAAATTACGGGAATCGGAACAGTGATTTAGACCGGCTTTGAGAGGGCGCTCTTTAGAGGGGGGCGAGACAGAATTAAATTCCACAGATTAGTTCCGTGGTTTCATATTGTGAAATGTTGAAAACGCTCCCTTCCTCTTGCGGGCTGTGGCATACTTAAGCCAAGCGACTTTGCCATAGCCGAAACATCACGCATTGGAAGGAAAACAGGTCCATGGTCTCGTTTCACGAACTCGAGCGGTGGAGTGGGGCGCCGCTGGATAGCGCCGCCTCGGAAGCGTCTGGGCTGGCAAAGAGATACAAAGATGTGGGTGATCAGATCCTTGACATCAACAACGCCGATCTCTCGGGGGAGTTCGTCGAGGCCGAAATGCGTAGGCGGAGGGCGCTGGCCGACGATGCTTCGGATGTGAGCGCGGCGTACCAGAAAGCGCAGACCGATTTCGAGCAGCTTGCCCAGGCGGTGTCCAAGCTCGTCATCCAAGCGAAGAAGGTTTCCTCCATCATTCACGCAGCAGGAGGAGTTCTCACATCCGACGGCAAAGTTCGCAATATTGACCCCAATTGTCAGATCAACCTCGACGAACTCATGACCAGCGGAGCGAGTTTGTTGAACGAAGAAACCGATCCGGGGCGCAGGCTTCAAAGGTTCGTCAACGTCTGCCTCCAGAAAGGGAAGGACCTGCTTAACGCGGCGGGCGATCTATACGACAGTCTGGCGCACATTAAGAAAATGGCGGTGGGGCCAAAGCCTGAGATCTTCGGGTGGGGCGTGAAGAAACCCAATTCGAAATGGGGCGTTGAGGAGGTCAACGACTGGTGGACGGCGATGTCCGTGGAGGATCAGAAGAAAATTATCAAGGAGCACCCCGACTGGATTGGCAATCTCGATGGCATTCCAACCATGGCTAGGCACAAGGCGAATGTTCTTCGTCTGGAGGCCGAGCGGGATGCGGTCAACCGCAGGGTCGAGGAGCTCGAGCGCGAACTAAAGGAAAAACAGAGAGAGGAAAGGAAAGCTGCCAAAGAGGTCAGAGACAACAGCCCGTGGAACCGGCAGGGTCCTCGGCATGAGCTGAGCGAGAGCGATCCTCTAAGCCCTGATCGGCGCAGCAAAGAGCTGCGGGCGTTGCTCCAGCGCAGAGCTGAGCTCAATGCTCTGTCTCTGAAGTTTCCCTGCCCTAAGAGCCCCGCCGAACTGGATGCGCTTCTTGACAAGAGCTCGGCCGATTACAGCCTCATGGCTTTTGATTCTCCCAAGGACGGTCATTTGCGGGCTGCTGTGGGGATTGGCGACGTCGATCATGCGAAGCACCTGCAAGTGCACACTCCGGGCATGAACTCCAGTGTTTATGGAAGCATCGTCCAAAGTGACGGTCGATGGGGCGGAGGAATCAGGGATATGAATACGGTTCTTGATGCGAGCAGGGAAGAGCTGAGAGCTTCGGGGCGTCCAGGCGAGAAAGTCGCTGGGGTCTACAACCTCAATTACGATGCGCCGTCGATGGGAGAGTCCTTGAATCCCGATCGAAGTGTTCTGGGGTCGAAACAAGCGGATATCGGCGCGCGCAAGCTAGCAGGTTTGTGCGATGGGCTTCAGGCGACTCATGCAGGCGATCCCCATATGGTCGTAACGGGTCATTCGTACGGATCAACGGTAGCGGGGAAGGCCCTTAGGCAGACTACCGCTCCAGATGACTTTATCGCCTACGGATCGCCGGGATTCGAGGCGGTGACGAACTCGGAGCTCAACATGGTTCCCGGTCACACAAGCATTGGCGGTGCAGAAGACGACAAGGTGGCGTGGTCTGGATGGCATCAGAGCTTCGGCCCGTCCACGCCGGAACCTCATAATAACCTCAACTACGAGCATTTCAGCACAGACAAAGCCACCGATGCTGACGGTGTGCACTATTCCGGATCAAAAGGGCACTCTGAATACATGAACAATGCCGAAAACGGGCAGATGCGGACCTCGGTGAAGAATATCGCCAGCGTTGTCGCGGGCAACGGCATCTACTTCCCGGAGCGTTGACGATGCGCCGTGTTCCGTCGACAGTTGGCGGCCTTGTCGGGGCTCTTCTCCTATTTTTGTCTTCCTGTGTCTCTGGAAAGGATGAGAACGTGAACGGCGATGTTACGCCCACACGGGTGAGCAGTCTGTCGATTGTCGAGGAACGGCGTCAGACTATCGGCCTCCTGTTGTCGTTTTACGACATGTTGTCGAAAGAGTTCGGCGTCGGCGAATGGGAGCCGCTTCGAGTTCATGCCCAGATCGGTGAGAATTTCGGAGTGCATTGCCCAAGTGGGTACGCCTCGGAGAGATATGACCTCGCCATTGCCGGGCCGTTGACGCCAGAGAAATGGAAGGCGGCCTTAAGCCGTATGTACAAGTTGGCGAAACCTCTAGGATTCGGATCTCCAAAAACGGAAGCTCCGGGAAAGAACGGAGGGCAATCGGCTGTGTTTGCACGCCCAGATGGAGCTCGCATCCTTATTAGGTACAGGGTGAAGAGTTTTGTTCGCATAGATACGGGGTGCGCGAAAGGTGAAGTGTATGAAGGGTGGCCAGCTGGGACGGAGGCTGTCCCGGAGCGGCTGCGAACCACTGGGCGGCATGAGGATGGCAATCCGCCCGAAACGTGGGCTCCTTACTCCCCGCCTGGTTCGCCCAGCGCCGCCCCGACAAGTTCTTTTGTCGCCACTCAAACCAAGGGAAAGGAATGACTATGGTCGATAGGCTCCGGTACGACCCTCAAGTCGTGGATTCGATGCTGTGGAAGTTTGACTCCGCCGTCGAACAGGTCCGCGAATCAAAAGGCGAAAGCGAGATCGCTGCGAGTGCAGGCGCCTTCGTGGGCGGCGGTCTGGAAGGCAAAGCGGAACAAGCGGCACGGAGCGTCGCCGAAGGTCGATCGGACTATCTTCTGCGGCTCGGCGCTTACAAAGAAGCCCTTCTCAAGGTGAAGAGCAAGGTCGAAGGCGCAGACGCCGACTCTGCTGACGGCTTCAAGCGGCCTCCGCGTTGGCGCGACGAAATCGTTTAGCTGCGGCTCGGACGGAGACCGGGTCTAAAGAGCTCACAGTCAAAGGATTGCAGTCAAAGAAAAGCCTGTCGCCTGATCGGGCTCCCCGGGCAACAACGATGCCTGAGTACGCCAAAGCGGTCGTTTGAGGGTATTTGCAAGTAATCGACGTGGACTTGCGCCGTAATGATTTTTCTAGCTAGTAGGTTGTGTGAAAGAGGCAATTGCGTCGTTCCGAACTTTCTGATGTGTTAATAGATGCAGTCGTAGAAACCGTACCGAAAGATGTGCATATAAATAACGAATATTTCGATCGATATTCAGCTCTTACTTCCGATCAAAAGTGGTATCCCGCTCTTAGCGAAACGATGTCGTATCCCGATTTTTCCTTGTGTTCCAGCTTATCCCCTACCTAGGACTTTAGTCCCTTCATCCATTTTCCGATCCATGAAATGGTTGAAGTCCATGAGCCGCCTTGCGGTAGGCCAAGTAAATCACGATCTCACGCAGGTAAGGCTGAAAAGCTCACCACCATCCTTTGAACGGAAGGCAATCTACATGAAACGCAGGATTCGACATGTGTCCGCGATCGCCTCTTTCCTTTCCCTGATCTCCGTGGCCCCCGCCGTCGCCGACGTCGGCGCTTCGGGTCCGGTTTCTTCCTCCGCGGGGAAATCCATCGGTCTCCGCGTAGGCGAGGATCCCACGCCCGCTCCGGGGAACTCGGGGAGCTCGGCAGGCTCGCCCGGCGATTCCCAAGGAGGGGCCGATGGATCCCAAGGCAATACGAACACTCCCAAGAGGTCCTACGGCGCGAGGGGATATTTGGTCACGAGGAAGGCCCCCGCCCGCTCGATTGCGGGTTTCAAGACCACGCGGGATTCTTACCGTTTTGCCATTGACGGGAGGGAATACACCCTCGAAGCGACCCCGCAATACACGAACCCCTCGGCGGCTCTTGCGCGCTTTAAAACGACACATGCAGCCTCCATTGCAAAGATCCGTGCGCACTTCAAGCTCCCGGACCTTTCGGAGCAGACCGCCACGCAGTACGTCAATGCCCTTTCGGATCAGGTCATGGCTGCGAACACCCCTGTGTCTTCGGATGAGATTTTCGCCGTCGCCGATTTCTCCTCCACCCTTGCGGCTCCCGCCGACAACGCGAAGACGGAGCAGGTGCTTCCCAAGCTCGTTTACGCGACGAAGACCAAGAACGTCTCGGCGATCATCCGGACCGGAGGCATTCTGGACAGCACGATTCCGGCGGCTTCCAAGAAGAACGTCACCCTCACCCAGAAGCTCGATTCGATGACCGGCGGCCTGAAGATGAACCCTGGAGGGTCGCAGCCGAGCCCGAGTGCGACGCCGACCATCCCCGATGGAAGCCAGCCGAGCCAGAGCGCTTCGCCGACCGCTCCGAATGGCGAGCAGACCAGCCCGAGCGCGGCGCCGTCCAGCCCCGATGGGAGCCAGCCCAGTCAGAGCGCTTCGCCGACCGCTCCGAACGGCGAGCAGCAGCAGACCAGCCCGAGTGCAACGCCGTCCAATCCCGATGGGAGCCAGCCCAGTCAGAGCGCTTCGCCGACCGCTCCGAATGGCGAGCAGCAGCAGACCAGCCCGAGTACAACGCCTGCCGCCCCAACGCAGCCTCAGACGAAAAAGCTCACGGTTCCCAATGTCGATGCGGCCGTTGCCTACGCCAAGAAGTACGCCTTCACGCCGAACACTCAGCAGTACAAGTACTTCGAGCACGCAGACTGCACGAACTTCGCCTCCCAGATTCTCGCGGCCGGCGGGCAGCCCACCGACGCCTACTGGCACCCGCACCCGTGGGGCAACTCCACCAGGCACACCTACTCGTGGGCTGTGGCCAACGCCTTTGCCCGCCACTGGGGTCTCAACCAGGGAACCACCAGCTGGACCGAGTTTGCCTCTCGCGTCCACCGCGGATCCTTCGTGGCTTTGGCTTACTCGAACGGCAAGGTCTACCACACCGCATTCGTGACCGAGCAGGCTGACGTCGTCAGCGACGAGTATGGAACGTACCGGACCTTCGCCATCGCACAGCACACTCGCAACTACGAGGGCTGGGTCCATGGCAACGGCCTCGCCTCCGTGTGGAAGCAGCGCGGCTACTGGATCACCGCCGAGGGCGACAGCAACGGACAGTAAGGGCGAAGCAACAGACAGCGGCGGCCGCTGAAGCGCCTCCGCACTGAAACGCAGCGTCCGCGAAAGGCGGGGCGCGGGTTTTGCTGGAAGGCAGCCCGCGCCCCGTTTCTTTGATCCCGTTTGCGCGACGACGACGCGCATCGAGTCTGCGAGGACGCCATGGGTCCGCATGCCCCAAGTCTGGCGAGGACGCCATGGGTCCGGAGGCGTCATGCGTTTTCTTGCGAGGCTGATGACGGCGATTCTGTCCTCGCTTTCAATCCCAATCTCCGCGCGCGGTCGGTCTGCGGACGCACGCGCAGTCGGCCTGAAGGGGCGCATGCGCGGTCGCTCTGTGGGCGCGTGTGCGGTCCGTCTGTTCGCCGCCTCCGCTCGCTCAGCCGGCGAATGCGCGCAGCGGCTGGCCCGCGACCTCCGCCCGCATGTGGAAGACTGCGCCCGCGCCCGGCTCGTCGGCCGTCTCGCGCGACGTCGTGATGAAAACGTCGCGAAGGTCCTCCCCGCCGAGGGTCACCGCCGTCACCCCGCGCACGGGAAGCTCCCACTCGCCGAGCACCTCGGCTTCGGGGGAGTAGAGGCGCACTTTGCCGACCCGGTTCATCGCGCACCACACATTGCCCTCGGAATCGACGCAGAGGCCGTCGGGCCGTCCGCCGTCGCCGTCGTGGAAAAGTCTGCGGTTGACGAGGCTTCCCGATTCGTCGACGTCGAATACGCTCGTTCCGCCCGTGGCGGTGTCGTTGTAGTAGGCGAACCTTCCGTCGGCCGTGAAGTCGATGCCGTTGGACGTGGTGACGGAATCTAGCACGACGTCGACGGCGCCGTCGGCCCCGATGCGGTAGAGCTTGGCGCCGCCCGGGGTCTTGTCGTACGGCATGGACCCGGCGTACAGCCTGCCCGAAAGGTCGACGCCGCCCTCGTTCATGCGAACGCCGGGGTCCGCCCACATCTCGGCTTGCGGGACGGGCGCGCCGAAGGCCGAATCGGCCAGGGCGATGCCGCGCTCGACGCCCACGACGTACCCGCCGCCCGCGCGAGGCCGCACGAAGGCCGCGACTGACGAACCGGTCGGCAGCCGATCGACGCTTCCGTCTGAGCCGATCGTGAGGATGTCGCCCGCGAGCATGTCGACGATCCGCAGCCCGCCCCACGAGGCATGCCAAGCCGGGCCTTCGCCGTGGAAGGCGACGACGTCAGTTATTTGAGTTGTCTTCTCCATCGTCGACGATGATAACGCGAAGATTGCGCGGGCCGTGGACGCCGTCGACGCGCACCAGCTCAATGTCCGAGGTCGCCGAGGGGCCGGCGATCCACGTGGTCGGACGCGTCGGATTCTCGCCGAGCACGGCGACGGCCTCGGGGACCGTCGCCTTGATGTCCGAGGCCTTGAGCACCACCACGTGGGTGTCGGGGACCAGGGAGATCGCGCGCCTGCCCATGTCCGGCGCGCCGTCGAGCATGATCGTGCCCGAAAGGGCAACGGCCACGCGCGAGGCGGTGACGACGGCGTCGATCCGGTCCAGCTCGGCATTGGTCAAAGGCGGCTCGTCGACGTGAATCTCGCGGCCCTTCCCGGCTGCCTCCGCCCAGGCGGGGTCAAGCCCGGGCGGCACGACGACGCTCGCCGCGTCCGACAG
>ERZ773069.1182-NODE-1182-length-15513-cov-9.465455_pt1 | contig 15513 bp, 15 predicted proteins | sample MGYA00580619_ERZ773069 | MGnify/ENA primary metagenome ERZ773069 (study PRJEB29015, sample SAMEA2738007) | human oral metagenome | biome: human oral; feature: human-associated habitat; material: dental | place: China | collected 2108 ...
GTGAGTGTGGTCTGGTGCTCGACATAGAGTCCTGTGATCGCTGTGCTGGCTGCCCGGGTTGTGGGGTGATTGCTCACGGTCACGGGCGCGTGGTGGTGGAGGTGATCGATGCGCCTTGGTCCGGGGTTCCTGTGTGGATCCGGTGGCACAATACGACGCTGGCTGTGCCGAGAACGCACCTGACAGATCGTGTCTTTCATCGAGCAGAACCGTTCGGTGTACGCCCCCAAGGACACTACCGAGCGTCCGGGGGATCCGGTGGGCGATCCGACAGTTGTGCTTCGAGGGAGCCAGTATCTTGGGGCTGGCCCGCCAGTGAGGAACCACATGGAATACCGTGTGGTCCCATGTCAAGCCGTGTCTGCAAGCCGCATCTGATGACCCCGCCCGTTTCGCAGGGGTTCAGGTGCTGGGAGGCGATGAGAGGCGTGTGGCATCACCAGGACCGACGCCGCCGGGGCCAACGCGAGCTCACCGGTATCGTGCCACGCGCGGGAAGCATCATCCCACGGCCCGCTTGAGTGGACCTGGTCCCGGGCAGGTCTGGCACCGTGTACAAGAACTGGCTGGCCGAGCGCGGAAAAGACTTGTGCGCGGGAGTGCTAATCGGAGGCTGGATCCCTTCCAGGGATACAAGAACGCCATTGATGACCAGATCCAAGACGCAACCAGCATGCTGAACGCCTTTCGTATCGTCTAGCTAGCTGGCGAAGCACCAGGTGAGGTACTCCTCTGTGTCCAGCAAGACATATGGGGTAACCCGCAAGATCGTGTACTAATACCGGTGTGTCCTCGTTACCCGCGACGAGGTCTACAGGGGGTTTGTCAACTGGAATGAACACTTCTACAACCGATGCTGTACCCGCGCCAGCCTCGGCGCCAAATACCCCTTTGAATGCGAACTACACGAAACGACCTGAACCACAGTTGCATAAACAAACCGTCAACGAAGCTTGCAAAGCGCCACCTTAAGGCATGGCCAAGATTGCTCGAACGAAATCCGAAAGAACGCGGCAACCTGTTTCTAGAAACTTGAAGTTGAGATGTTGAACTTCCGCCACGTTGGAGCAATGTGATGTGTGCTACTACAAGATGTGCTCGCCTCAGAAGCTATACTATCAAATAGTATTAGCGTCGGAGAGGAGCATCGTCATGCTGGTCTGGGAGTCGGCGCGCGAGGCTGCGCGTGCCTACCAGAAGGCAGTTGGTGGGGAGGTTGGTGCCGAGGTGGATCCCTTCGAGCTTGCTCAAGCGCTCGAAATGAGAGTGTCTATCGAACGTCTGAAGCCGCAGTATTCCGGATTCATATCGCAGCAGCATGGAAAGCGACCCGAGGTTCTAATTCAGGAAACTGAGCCTTATGTCCGTCAAAGATTTACCCTTGCGCATGAAATTGGGCACTATGTTGAGCGTATGACTCTCGCGGGTGATAACGACTTTTCTTTCTCCGATCTCCGCAGCTCAGAAAAATATGATTTGCATGAGTTTTATGCTGATGAATTCGCGGGCGAGCTTCTGATGCCATGTGCCCCATTTGTCGAAGCTTGGAAGAAAAATCCGAGTTATGATGCTATCGCACGGCGCTTTCGTGTGTCTCCGATGGCGGCTGAGAAAAGGGTGAGAAGGCTCTGTAAAACGGGTGATCTGTCTGATGAAACGTGATCATCATGCGAAGGACGTAAATCCAACAAAAACTCCTGAGCAGCTTCTCAGGTCTTCCAGCTCAGGTGGCGTTATAGATGAGGACACTGCGAATGTAGATCAGCTCGCAAAAGAGGATGTGCCCACGTTAGAAACGCCAAGTGATGTCCGTGAAAAGCAGTTTAACTCGCTACGTCCCATACTGTTTTGGTTTGGTATTGTGGTGAGCGGCATGTGTGTCCTTGCTTCAATCTTTTTGGCTGCGGCGATGTATTGTTGTCCGGCCAATATGAGTGATGCTGTCGCGATCGCCTTCATTTCAGGTCTGACTGTCGAAACGTTGGGCATTATCGCAATTATTGCACATAGCCTCTTTCCGAGTGGTTCAAATAGGAAATGATGGCGAATTGATTAAAGTAATTTATGAGGTGTGCTACGGTAGTGTTACGTTTTCGGCGTCTCTATTAATCTAAACATATTCAAAAACTGGGCAGGTGAGTTGTATCTTCCGCCTCAACAAGTGGCTCTTCATAATTGGGGGTGTAGTTGGGGTCTGAATCCTCCGGTTTCGAGGAGTGCTCGGGTGATGTAGTGGGTGAGGTTTCGCAAGTCCGAGTGCGGATCCGCGTAGGTGTTTGAGGTGGCCGTTGATGGCTTCGGTGGGGCCGTTGCTGGTGTGGGGGTGGTGTGATGTAGGCCAGGATGTCCCCGGCTCGGCGTTTGAGCGTCCTACCCAGCGTATGAGCTCGGTCAGGCCCCTCGGTACACGCGTGGAGGTCAGTGTGTTGATTGCGGCTTCCATCAGGGCCTTACCCCGGATTTTGTTGGGATCACGGTAGGCGCCTGGTGATGTTTTGGTAGACGCTCCACGTGACCTCGAGCGCGACGTGGCAATCGCTGGCGAACAGGTCGAGGATCTGGTGTTGCTGACGTGGCGTGAGCAGGCATGACCGGGTGCGCAAGCATCCTGCGGGCCTTGTACAGGGGATCCGTGGCACGCCCGCGCCGATGGTGGAGTTCTTGCCCGGTGCGCCTTCGGCACTCATCCAAGGCGTTGCCGGCGAGGTGTACGACGTGGAAGGGATCCATGACCGCCCTCGCGCCGGGGAGTTCTTCAGCGGCAGCGCTTTTGAACCCGGTGAATCCATCCATCGCGACGATCTCAATACGCTCACGCCACGTGTCGGGCTGGGAGGCCAGCCAGGTTTTGAAGACCCGCTTGGAGCGACCCGGGACCATGTCCAGGAGCCGGGAGGGAGCGCTGCGATCGTGGACGGGTGTCAAGTCCAAGATGACGGTGACGTACCTGTCCCCATACGGGGTGTGGCGCCATACGTGCTCATCCACGCCAATAACGCGCACGCCTTCACACCGTGCTGGATCATTGATCAGTAGACGCGCCCCTTCAGCCAGGACAGTGGTGTTGGCGGCTCTTCCAGGACACACCTAGGGCCTGGACGATACGCGCCACCGTCACATGATGAACAACCACGCCCGTCAGAGCCCAGCGCACCGCCGCACGCGAGAGCTTGGCGCGCGGATCGGCCGCTTGACTCATGTCTTGGCGCCACACGTGAGCACACGTCTGGCACCGGTAGCGGCCAACGCTCACATGCACAATCGTGGGACGCCACCCGCAGGGTACGTGCGCCAAGCGCCTGACCACCGTGTCACGCGCCACGCCCTGGCATCCGCAGCGTCGACACCACCGATCCTCACCAGCAATACGGCACGCCAACACAGCATGGTCTGCCTCAATGCGCTGACCCGTCACCTCCAACCCCAGGCCATCCAGGCGCGTGAACGCGCTCAGATCAGGGCGATCAAAGATAGTATTGGGCATGTCGAGATCTTTCAGATGGACGGTGTAGCAACCTCCATCATCGGAAGACCTCGACCCCTACCCCAACACGACACGCCCAACCCCACCCACCACACCCTCAAATGCGAAGAGCCAGATAAGAGCTAATCATTCAGCCCGCCCAAGCGCTCGCTGGGGCGGGCTGACTCTTCTTAAGGAGCTCAACGGAGATGTTGCCATGTCAAAGTCACTGAAGCCTTAAGGAATTGTCATCAATAAAGAGTAACATTATTAAAATCAGATTAACGAGACCAAGAAATACACCACGCTTTACCAGCCAGCGCAATGATCTCACTGCATCATCACATGCTTCACCTTTGATATAGACATCCACATTTAGCATCCCACCAAACACGCATCAACCAACATGTGTGCACCTTTGCATCACCAGCGCCATCGCCAACAATTTGCGGTTAGCGCCCCAATCGCACCTATGTGCATCTTGAATGCGCCTCGCTTTGACACAACGTGTGCATCCGCGCCGCCCATGCAGGCGGCAGCTACCGAAGCCCCACACTGTAAACATACAGATAGACCGCCATTTTCAGCGCATTTTCAATGAAGCCGACGCACCGCACTCATCGCGACATTGAGGCCCCGTAGCCCCTCATGCGCATGTGACAGGTTGATTGTTCCTCACATACACCGGGAGTAGTCTCTGCATTCATCGCCGCGCAGAAAGAATGGTCTTTCCGTGTGCGTGAGATCAGCAATTGTCATTCAAAGGTGAGGCAAAAGCATCATGACCGAGAACAAGTATCTGGCAGACGGTCCTCTCGTCGTCGCAATCGACTCCTCGACGACATCCACGAAGGCGATCGTCGTCGACGCCGAGGGAAACATCTGGTACACGGCGAAGCAGAACATTCAGCTGCACACCCCCGCGATGGACCAGTACGAGCACAACCCCATCCGCTGGTGGGAAACCAGCCGCGCGACCATCGGGGAGGTGCTCTCCAAGCTCTCGCCGACGGACCGCAGCCGCATCGCAGCCATCGGCATCACCCACCAGCGCGAGTCCTTCGCCCCCTTCGACAAGGAAGGCCGCCCGCTGCGCAACGGCATCCTCTGGCTCGACGGCCGCGCCACCGCGCAGATCCGCCGCTACGGCAGCGAGCACATCCACGAGCTCTCCGGAAAGCCCGCCGGCGTCACCCCGCCATCTACAAGATGGCCTGGGTCAAGGAACACGAACCCGAGATCTTCGCTGACGCCTACAAGGTGATGGACGTTCACGGCTACGTCGCCTGGATGCTCACCGGACGCTCCGTCAGCTCGCAGGCCGCCGCCGACTCCCTCGGCGTCGCCGACCCCACCAGAAGTTCAGTGACGGGTCACTTGGCGTCCCCAGCGTCCTTCTCGAATCCGACCTGCCACAACCCCATGTCGAGCAGCTTCATCTGCGGATAGGTGAGGTCGCCGACCCGCATTCCACGCCGCGCTTCCTCGAGGCGGTCATTGTGCTCCTCGTAGAAGTCCACGAGCTTGAGGACGGAATTCGGGCTGTATTCCTGCGTCGTCACCTTGTATGTCGCAACACCATCCTGAAAGAACCTGTCGTACGCGGGCACGCACCCGAGCGTTCCCATGAGGATCTTCGTAATGAGGACCGGCGACACAGGAGTCGGAACCTCACGCCCTGCGACCTCATCGCGGATCGGCTGGAAATGCTTGGCGATGTATTTGTACAGCTTCTCGAGACTGCCCTGAACCTCAGCCTCCCGCAGATCCGCGCACGCGACCCCAAACAGGCAGTCGTATTCGGGCTTGAGGACCTCCTCGACAATGGGCGACAGCACCTTGTAGTCCTTCTGCAGCAGGAAGGACGAGCCCCTGTACATCCCCCAGCTCGCCAGGTAGAAAGCGAGGTGCAGGCTCAAATAGTCGAAGTCCGGGGACGAGTCGGTCCGCGCATTTCGAAACACGCGATAGCAATGCTCCCAGGAACGGGAGCGCCCATTCTCATTCGCGCGCGCGTCGTCGTAGAAACTCTGCGCAGCACTAATCAACTCATCGATGGTTTCCATACTTTTCTCCTTGTGTCTCCACGGAAGGCCTCTCTTCCTCGAGAGCCACATCCATTTCAGCGGTTCCTCTATGCGCGTTGATTCCGACGCCGGAGATCAACCGCCCGATTGGGTAGCCACGCGACCGGGTTCCCCATGCCTCGTTGTTCCTCATGCCTCGCCGAGCGACACCGCTTCATTTCTCGATAACCATACCGCACGGAGCGGGAACAGCGCGGCCATTTGGAAGCCTCCAACTCAGCATCGTCGGTCCCTGGCGTTCCGGGAGCATTCTCGTGCCCACATCTCACGACGAGGCCGGGGCCGGGCATGCACATTCGTGCGGTTCTGGGAATGCGGGTGGGAGGATTTGCGTGATGGTTGCGCAGCATTCTTGGTGTTTCGTGTCGGTTCTGCGCGTACCATGATGAGAAAGGACGCGCTCCCAAGGGTGGGGGCGCGTCGGAGGACACCTCACCGTGGAGGCACGCACACCATGAAGGTCCCACCCCTATCCGAGCGACCCGTCACCGAGGAAGAGGAACAAGCCTTCCTCGCCCCGCCGTCACGCCGCAAGAAGCGCTCCATAGCGGCCACACGAGCAGCGCTGCGCCCGTGGGCGATCGGCATCGGTCTTACTGTGCTGGTGGCTGTGGCATCTGTTGCTGCCTACACGCTGGCCGCGGGCATCGGCTCGTGGAGCGAGAAACCCAGCGCCGCCGCAACACCCAAGGTCCATTCCGTTCCTACGCCAACTGTGTCGACTGAACCCCCGATGTCAGGCGGCTACGCAATCGGCCCCGACGGGGTCCTCGTACGCCCAGCCGAGTTCGCGGCAGACACCTACACCAAGCCCGAACTACCCGAGGCAGCCAAGGAGAACACCGAACGCGGAGCCGAAGCAGCTGCAGAACATTATCTCGCCCTAATGGTCTATGCGTGGAACACCGGAGACACAACGCTTTTTGAAGATATGTCCGCTGGCGATTCTCAGTTCGCTCTTGAGGTGATGCAGAGGATTAATGCCCTTTACGGTGAGGGTTGGCTATACAACAATTCGTCGAGCGTGGAACATGTTCTGAAGCTTGAACCTGCCGAGTCGTCGGACGGAGAGGGGGACTCCAACGCGGTCGCGGTGGTCTTCGCGATTAACTCAGCGGACGGGACGATTTGTCGGAAGAAGAGCATTTACGTGCGTGAGCAGCCGTATCATTCCATCTTCGCATTAGTGATGACATGGGAAGATGGGCGCTGGGTCGTGACTCGAGCTGGGATGGAAAAAGCTAATGACTAAGAAGATCATCGGAGTCTGGCCAGCAATCGTTCTGGCAATTTTTGCAGTTGTGCTTCTACCCCAGTCAGTGCAGGCAGAAGAATATGATCCTCCTCCGATTTTTGATACAGACGCGTACGATGGTGATATCGATGCGCTTCTTCGACAAGGGAAAAAACAGTACGACAGCGGTGTTCAGCCCAGCACGGAATCACCAAATGATGACGCGGTCCGTTTGTCGAATTCTGCTGATGCAAGCGCAGAGGCGCAGACCTATGCGGAGGATGATAAGTGCGATGGTCACACGATGCATACAGTGACGTTGCCGGATGGGACCGAATCTGCCCCATTCGTGTGCGCACACATTACGCGGAAGGGGGACGGTAATAACGCGGGGCAGCTGCCAACCACGCGGGAGATCCTGTACTACGCAGCGACGACGATTCATGCGGACGGGGCGGGCCTGCATAAGCGGCCCGAAGGCGTCTCGTACACGAACAAGTACATTCCGACTCTCGTCGCAGCCACGCATCCCACGCAGACCCACACCGTCACGTTGTTGGGCCACGACATCACCATCACTCTCACGGCCACGTCCTACACGTGGAGCTGGGGAGATGGAACCCCGGATCTGACCACGACCTCGCCGGGGATGCCCTGGCAAGAAGGCGTGGACCCCAACACTGACCCCGCCCTGCTTCGCCACTACTACAAGGCTCCCAATGGGTGGAAGTCTTTCCTGGACGGCCCATACCCCTCCGCCACGCGCAGCATCACGCTGACCACCACCTGGGCGGGCACGGCCACCAACCCCTTCACGGGTGACACCCAGAGCATCAACGGCCTGGTCACCACCACGGAAACGACCGGACCGTTCCCGCTCGGCCAACTCATCGTCAACAACACCGACACCTCAGAAGAAAAACAAGGCCACTAGAACGTCGAGTAGATGCGAATCTACGCCACCACCATGGCCGCCGTCCCCGCGCACATGAGGGCCAGGCCGAGCAGGTAGCGCGGTGTGAAACGCTCGTGAAACGCCACGGCCGACACGGCGACGGTCACGAGAATCGACAGCTTATCGATGGGCACCACGACCGATGCAGGCCCATCCTTCAGCGCGTGATAGTACGCCAGCCACGACGCGCACGTCGCAGCACCCGACGCGACGATAAACGCCAGCTCCCGACCGGGAATCGAGCGGACCTCGCCAAGGCGTCCCTGCACGCCCACAATCACCCACGCCATCGCCAACACCACCAGCGTGCGCACCGCGGTCCCCAGCGTCGGGTCAACGCCCGAAATACCGACCTTCCCGAGGATCGACGTCAGAGCCGCAAACAGAGCGGACGCAAGAGCGAACGTCAGCCAGCTCCCACCCCCGCGCAGCGCACGCGGCAGGCCCGACAGGTCGGAGGGCTCCACCATCAGAAGCGTTCCCGCCGTGATCGCAACAATCCCGCCCGCGCCCCACAAACTCACCGGCTCGCCCAGCAGGACGAGCGCGAGGATGATCGCGAGGACCGTCGACAGCTTGTCGATCGGCGCCACGCGGGACACGTCCCCTCGAGACAACGCCGCGAAATAGCACAGCCACGAGGCCCCCGTCGCCAACCCGGACAGCACCAGGAACAGCGCAGAAGTCCCATCGATAGAGGCAACGCCGGAGGCCGTGCCAGTCAGCGCCGCCATGCCCCACGCCCCCGCGGCCACGACAACCGTGCGTAGCGCCGTCGCGACCGTTGAGCTCGTCGACGCGACGCCCGCCTTCGCGAGGACCGCAGTCAGCCCCGCGAACAGGGCTGACAAGCAAGCGGCGAGGATCCACATGAGACCAGCCTATGCCCGGAACGGGAGGTATGTGGGAGCAGAACTCAGCCCCAGCCTCGTGACGCCTGCGCTGAGTGCGCGTCGCCCGCTAGAGTGGGACCGGATGCGCGCTGTCCGCGCGTCGTCAGACGAGGAGGAACTCGATGCCCGACACGACGAACGCCCGTGCCCACAACGGCCAGACGGCTGGAGTTGCCACCGGGCAGCAAGCCGAGCCCGAACAGCGAGCGCTCGAGTTCCTGGCGAAGGTCGTGCGCGTGCCCGGCGTGCGCATCAACCGCGAGGAGTTCCTGCGCCAGGAGCTGCGCAAGCTCCACATGGGTGACGACGCAATCGCACGCGCAATCGACTCGAACCCGCTGCTCGCCGGAGTCTCCCTGACCGAGATTGACAAACTCGCGGAGGAAGCAATCTCCTACGAGACGAACAAGTCGGCGGCCATCTCCTTCGTCGCGGGTATCCCCGGCGGCTTCGCGATGCTCGGCACGATCCCCGCGGACCTGATGCAGTACTACGCGCACGCGCTGAGGATCATGCAAAAGCTCGCCTACCTGTACGGCTGGGGAGATCTCCTCCCGGACGGCCGAGACGCTGACGACGACACGCTCGGCGTGCTCGCCGTGTTTTTCGGCGTCATGCTGGGGGTTGGGGGCGCCGCCCAATCCCTGACAGCGTTCGCGCGCGTGGCCGCCAAGACCGCCTACCAGAATCACGCGACCAAGCGCGCCCTCATGAGCATCACCTGGTACCCGGTCGTCAAGCACAGCCTGCGCCTCATCGGCATCAACATCACGAAGAGCACCGCCGCCAAAGGATTCTCGAAGATCGTCCCCGTCATCGGCGGATTCGTGTCGAGCGGACTGACCTTCATGGCGCTTCAGTCCCAGTCCGCGCTCCTCAAAGAGCACCTGCGCGAGATCCCGCCTCCCGGCGTCGACGTCGACGAGTGGGACCGGCATCGCCCCGGCGCGACAAGGCAGGGACAGACACCTGAGACGGCGACGACTATCAAGAAGGGCCTGCGCGGCAAAGCGAAGGTCGTGATGGTCGGCGCCAAGAGCGCGGCCTCGGGTATCGCCGACGGCGCCTCCAGCCTCTCCGGGGGCCTGAAGGGACGCCTCGGGCGCCGCAAGTAACGACAATGCCGACGAGGCCGGGGCCGGGACTGCGCGCATCAGCGGTACCCAGCCCCGGCCTCGTTATGTGAGGGGGCGGCAGGGTATACCTGCGGACTGTAGCGTCATGATCTCTTCCTCGACTAGCGCGGTGATCTCCGACCAGGGGAGTGCCGCTTCACCGTGCCAAGCAACTTCCGCGACGATGAGGAGTCGGGGGAATAAATGGTACAAGAGGAGATCCGGCGTCGTGAGAAACTCGCTCCATGCGGCTGCCTGTACACCGATGAGACGTTCACCGTTGAGCAGAGAAGGCAGCTCTTCGCTGATCCGCTGTGGTGTGATGATTCCGTTCATGCCCGTCGGTTCCTCTTCGATCGCCCCAGCCAAGCGATTGAGATAGAGGAGATCGGCATCGCATTGCACCCATTGTCTGCCGCTCGCACGAGCATCACGTGCCCCCAGACCGTTCTCGCGCCACCCGAGTACGAGGGCGTCAGCTGGCAAGTCTTTTCCTGCCATCCCGACGATCTCGTCCCATCCGGCAAGCCTCCTACCAAACGTGGCGAGAACAGCTGCACAGTGGGAGAGGAACAGCCTCTGAATGTCGGCTCCGTTTGTGACATCCTGGTCATGCATGCGTTCCATGAGAGCCTCGTCGGCCTCCCATTCCTCCCAGCGGCACTCGTCGCCTCCGACATGGATAACGGGCGAATCAAAGAGCTCGCATACCCGGCTCAACGCGGCCTCAACGAAGCGGAAGCTCTCCTGTGAAGGCCACAGCATGTCGTTGCGCCACTGACGTGTACGCGGCCTGCAGCCCGCCAAGCGTGGGCACCCGAGCTCCGGGTATGCGTAGATTGCAGCTGCCATGTGTCCGGGGATGTCAACCTCAGGGACAATCGTGATGCCGCGCTCGCGCGCAAAGGAAACCAAGCTTCGGATATCCTCCGCGCTGTAGAATCCGCGCGTGGAGTTGGTGGATGCAGCTTGCCAGGTCTCCTGACGTCGGTCCGCGTCGACGTTGTCGTACCAGGAGTAGGGCTCACGTGGCATTGTTGCCCCGGTTGTTGTGAGTGCTGGGTATTCAGGAAGCGGAAACCTCCAACCTGCGTCGTCTGTCAGGTGCCAGTGCAAGGTGTTCAACCCGTAGCGAGCCATTAATGAGATGACCGTACGCATCGTGTCGGTGTGCCAGAATGTGCGCGACGAGTCGATAAGGAGACCGCGCCAGGCGTACGTGGGCTTGAGGGAGCGATCATGGGGGATCTGGGAGCCCCCCTCGGGCACGACGGTATCTCTAGAAGGAAAACTGATGATGGCCACGTTGCCTCCGCTTCAGCATAGTATTCTGTCACGTAGAGTAACAGAAATCTGTGAGGGAGTGTCATGAAAGGTAACAATCGTCGACGCGTGATCGCCGAGCTTGTTGAGCGTGGGCCTATGCATCGCGCTGAGCTCGCGCGTTCCCTGTCTGTTACGAGGACGACGACGACAAACGTCGTTGCTGATGGAGTCGCCTGTGGTGTCCTGTGCAGTGGGGAGGGGCTCAAGGCGGATGTCGGTATCAGTGAGTCCGTCGGTTTTCTTCTCTCCGTCATTTTTCGGGCGGCCTCCACGCTCGTTCTTCTAACTCGTGCTGATCGGACGCCCGTACACACCTCCCGTCTTGCTATTGACCCGGCCACTCCGGGGCGTGCGCGAATGGAAGCGGCGTTGGCTTGCGTTCGGGAGGCTCTCGGGGGGAGTGGTCGCCGGGTGCTTGCAGCGTATGTTGCCGTCAATGCTCAGATCGATAGTCGGAGTGGTGAGGTGGTTACCTCTGCCGCCTCTCGGCTATGGGGTGGGACTAATCCGAAAGAGTATTTTCGTGATGCTCTCGGGTGTGAGGTCATCGTTGATAATGAAGTGCGCACGAGTGGGTATGCGCAGTATGAGGCTGGGGGGTGCCGGGTTGGATCCCAGCTTTATGTGCATCTTGCATATGGGATTGGCTGTGCTCAGATCGTCGATGGTGTGAGTGTGCGCGGTGCGCGCGGCGGGGCGGGTGAGCTCGGGCATGTGAGTATTGATCCGCATGGCAAGCCCTGCGAATGTGGGGCTCGGGGTTGTCTCATGCAGTACGTCGGCATCCGGGCGGTCAATGAGCGTGCTTCTGTTGTCTGGGGAGAGGGGGCTGATGCTTCGACCCTTGCTGCTCGTGTCCGCTCGGGAGATCGTGTTGCTCAGTCGATTGTCTGGAGTCTTGCTGATGAGCTGAGTGAAGCGCTCGTATCTGCGTTGCACCTGATGAATCCAGAGGAGGTTGTCATTGGTGGCCTCATTGATGGCATGGGGGAGGTTCTGGCTGGGCCTGTTGAGCGTGCTCTCTTGAGCCGTTCCTTGCCTCTGAGTGTCCGGGGGTTGAGTGTGCGTGCGGCTGTTCCGACTGATGTTGCGGTTGCGGGGCTGGGTGTTTTGCTCTCGATGGATGAAGTGTGTGTCGAGCTGGTGAATCAGTGTGAGGTTGCGTGGGGTAACTGTCACGAAAGTTGACACAGGGATTTGTGTGTGAGATTCTAATCACTGCTACGCAGTGTCGCGTACTCACTCGAGAGGAAAACTCATGTCTCACTCAACACTGGCCAAGATGGCCGCGATGGGACTCGCAGGGGCCTGCGCCCTAGGCCTGAGCGCCTGCGGTTCCGCCTCTGATAGCTCCAAGGAATCAGGAACAACCAGCTCTGCTGCAACAACCGGGCAGAACGTGCGCGTCTGGTTCATGGAAGGATCAATCCCAGACGATGCGGTGAAGTACCTGGAAGACACCTTTGCTGCCAACAATCCCGGCAATACGCTCACCGTCGAGATCCAGCCCTGGGATGGCATTGTCAACAAGCTGCAGACCTCTCTCGCCTCGGACGCTGAAAGCCCTGATCTGGTTGAAACCGGAAACACGCAAACTGCTCTCTTCGCTTCCGTCGGAGCCTTTGCGCCGCTCGATGGCCAGTACGAGACCCTAGGCGGATCCAAACTCATTCCTAGCTTCGTCGATGCCGGAACCTGGGAGGGGCACAAATATGCTCTGCCGCTCTACGCAGGAGCCCGTGGCGTCTACTACCGCAAGGACCTGCTCGAAAAGGCAGGGATCAGTGTCCCGACCACGCTCGATGAGCTCGCGCAGGCAGCCATCGACATTGGAAAGGCCAACCCCGATAACGTCGACGGATTCTCCGGAATGTACCTGGCTGCAGTCGATATCCACGGTGTTGAATCCCTTATGTTTGCCGGCGGCGGTGACTACGCGAAGATGGACAATGGTAAGTGGACTGCCCTCATCAACAATGATGCTTCCATCGCTTCCTTGACCCGTGTCCAAAAGATCTTCAAGGAGGGAACTGCCTACGCGCTCGCCGACCAGGCATCCCAGAAGAGCTTCGAGAAGTTCTTCAACGAGAACAAGGTCGCGTTCATGGTTGGTACCGGCAACGTCGGGGAAAAGATCGACAAGTCCCTCTGGGATGAAGGCAAGGTTGGTGTCATGCCGATTCCGAGCACGACAGCCGGAACCGTCGGCCAGACATTCGCTGGCGGATCCTCCATTTCGATGGCTGCCAAGGCCCACAACCCTGAGCTGGCAGCTAAGGCTCTCGAGATCATCTACTCGAAGGATTTCCAGGAGTCAATCGCCAAGGCTGGATGGACGCCGGGCAACTCAGCCTATGCGAGTTCGCAGACGGGATCCTTCGCTGAGATTGCACCGACTATCGTCGAGAACTCCAAGCTCACGCCCAACACGCCGCAGTGGGGTGCCGTCGCAGGTGACAACGGGCTGCGTGATTTCTTCATGGCTATCGCACAAGGGGCTGATGTGCGCTCGACCGCCAGTGACTTCTCCAAGAAGCTCACTGAAGCTTTGAACTCCGAGCAGTGATGAGCGCTGCAACCGCCTCGCCTGCTCGCTCGGCGTCTTCGCGCCGAGCGAGCAGGCGTGCCATCCCGTACTTGCTGCTTGCGCCGGCGACAGTCGTCGTCCTGGTCGTCCTCGGCTATCCGATGCTGCGCCAGTTCGTTATGTCGTTCCAAAAGTTCGGCCTCAAACAGCAGTTTGGAGCCCCTCCGGAGTGGGTCGGCTTCGACAACTACACCTCGATTCTCACCGACAGCTACTTCTGGACAGTCACAGCGAAATCTCTTGCATTTTGTCTGTGGACCGCCGGGTGGACGATGACTCTGGCGATCGCCTTTGCTCTCATGATGAAGGCTGCATCCGCTCCTGTGCGCACCTTGATGAACGCGGTGCTCGTCATTGTCTGGGCGATGCCGCTCCTGGCCACACTGACAGTGTGGCAATGGCTCGTCAACAAGAACTTCGGACTGCTCAACTACGTTCTCGCGGTCCTCGGATTCGAAGAAGCCTCGCAGACCGCCTGGCTTGCGCAGAGCTACTGGACGTTCTTCCTTATTGCTTCGGCCATCATCGTGTGGGCATCCATGCCGTTGGCCACGATCTCAATCTACGCGGCTATGACACAGATTGATGAGGCCCTCATCGAGGCAGCACAGATCGATGGCGCGTCCTATTGGCAGCGTTTGCGCTACGTCGTATTCCCGTCGGTGTCACCTGTTATCGCACTCATCGGCGTTCTTCAGGTCATATGGGATCTGCGCGTGTTCACGCAGATCTACGTGCTTCAACAGTCCGGATCGATTTCCGATGAAACGAACCTGCTGGGCACTTATATCTACAAGGTCGGTATTTCGCAGGGCAACTACGGAGTTGCCTCCGCCCTGGCAACGATCGTCCTTCTCATCACTCTCGTGATCACCTCTCGGTACATTCATATGCTCTTCACGAAGGGGGATCGTGTATGACCGTGACAGCTTCGTCTCGCACAGCCATGCCACGTCGATGCAGCGTTCGTGCCCGTATCGGTGTTGTATTGGTCAATGTCACGTTGACCCTATGCGCCCTGGTTTGGCTCCTGCCCGTCTACTGGATGGTGAACTCATCTCTCCAGACAGACCGTAATTTATTGGCGTCTCCCCCGAAGCTCGTGCCTGCTCCGCTGACGTTTGACCACTTTCACTCGGTCTTGGTCTCACCGGTTTTTCATCGTGCACTCGGGATGTCGCTTCTGACAGCACTGATCACTGTTGTCACCACAACGACCCTGTCCCTGTTGGCAGCGTTGGCTCTCACTCGTTTCCAGTTCAGGGGTAAACGCACATTCATTGTCGCTGTTCTTGTCGTCCAGATGATCCCGGCCGAAGCGCTGTTCATCTCCCAGTACAGGATGCTTGACGCGTGGAGTCTCCTCAACTCTGTTGCTGGACTCTCGCTCCTCTATGTCGGCGGAGTGCTGCCCTTTGTTACCTGGATGATGCGAGGGTACGTGGACGCCGTCCCGGAGGAGCTTGAACAGGCCGCAATGATCGATGGTTGCTCTCGGGTGGGCGCCTTCATGCGGGTGACGTTGCCGCTGCTCGCCCCCGGCCTGGTGGCGACCAGCGTGTTCTCCTTCCTGCACTCATGGAACGAATACACGCTTGCCCTCATCGTGCTCTCGCGTGATAGTGCGGTCACTCTGCCGCTGTGGTTGCAGTCCTTCCAACAGGGTTTGCGTGGCAGCGACTGGGGTGGAGTTATGGCCGCGTCCACGATCATCACGATCCCCGTCCTCATTCTGTTCATGATTGTGCAGAACCGGATGAGTGCCGGTCTCGTCTCCGGCGCCGTCAAGGGGTAGCCTGACGAGGCCGGGGCCGGGACTGCGCGCATCAGCGGTACCCAGCCCCGGCCTCGTT
>ERZ773069.1183-NODE-1183-length-15511-cov-6.814247_pt1 | contig 15511 bp, 10 predicted proteins | sample MGYA00580619_ERZ773069 | MGnify/ENA primary metagenome ERZ773069 (study PRJEB29015, sample SAMEA2738007) | human oral metagenome | biome: human oral; feature: human-associated habitat; material: dental | place: China | collected 2108 ...
TGATCCTGGATCCCGCCCGCCCGGTGGAGGGGCTCGACGACTCCAAGGCGCTGGGCCCGAAACGCAGGGCCGGGCTCTGCGAACGGATAATGGAACGCGCCGTCGCGGTCGCCTGGACCCGGGTCGAACCCGCCGACTGCGATGCGCTCGGGATGCACGAGGCCGATCTTCAGGGGCTCCGCAGGGCCGTGGCCCGGCTACAGGTCAGGCCGGGATTCGTCCTGACCGACGGTTTCCCGGTGAGCGGTCTGGGAACACCGGGACTGGGCATCTGGAAGGGGGACAAGGTGGCGGCCTGCATCAGCGCAGCTTCCATCGTCGCCAAGGTCCAGCGCGACGCGATCATGGTCGCCTATGAACAGGAATACCCCGGCTACGGTCTCGCCGTGCACAAGGGATACTGCACCGCCGCGCACAAGAAGGCCCTGGAACGGCTCGGGCCAAGTCCCATCCACCGCCTCAGCTACGCCTGCGTACCCGATGCGGCTAGAGTGTGAGGCACCATGAGCACGGAAGACCTGGAACAGTACGAGAGCAAGCTGGAGCTTGATCTCTACCACGAGTACAAGGACGTAGTCAGCATCTTCACGTATGCCGTGGAGACCGAGAGACGATTTTACCTGTGCAACGCAGTCGACCTGAAGGTGCGCACCGAGGGCAGCGATGTCTACTACGAGGTGTCCATGGGAGATGCTTGGGTGTGGGACATGTACCGCCCGGCCAGGTTCGTGAAGAGCGCGAAGGTCCTGACTTTCCGTGACGTCTCGATCGAGGAGATCACCCACTCCGACCTCCCGGTTCCTAACCAGACCTAGGCCCTGTTCCGAGAGTCATGCCCGGCTGCGGTGCACCGGGTTTGGGCGATCCGGCGCCCCACCATCGTGACCGGTATGTCCAGTACAGGAACACGCTGATGGGTCACCGGTTCATCCCGTACGGTGAGTCCTAGCTCGGACAGCACATTTCGCCACAGGGCCCGGGTCATCAGCGGGGCCTGTTTCCCGCCGGGCCCCGTTCAGGCGATCTCCTCAGCGGCGCCGGGAAAGAGGACCTGTGGAAATGGTTCGCCGGACCCGTTTTCCTGCCCAGAGTGTTGGGCAGGAGGTGATCTTGTGGTTGTTCGTGGAAAGACCCGGGCGATCGGCCGGATCGGGGAAGAACACGCCGTGGAGCATCTGGTCGGTATCGGATGGCAGGTGCTTGACCGCAACTGGCGGTGCAACGAGGGGGAGCTTGACATCATCGCCCACGACCCGCACGCCGGGGCCCTGGTGTTCATCGAGGTGAAGTGCCGTTCGGGGCTCGGTTTCGGGGACCCCCTCGAAGCGATCACGTGGCGCAAGCGCAGCAAACTCCGGCAACTCAGCCTGTTGTGGCTCGCCGAGCACAGGATCCGGGCGGACCGGCTGCGCATTGATGCCATCGGGGTGCTGCTGCGTCCCGGGCAGGAACCTGTTGTCAACCACGTCCGGGGGATCGAGGAATGAGCACCGCGTCGGCCTGGTCCGTGGCGCTCAACGGGCTGGAGGGGGCGATGGTCGAGGTCGAGGTGGCCGAGGGGGGTGGCCTGCCCCGCACCGTGCTCGTCGGCCTGCCGGATGCGGCGCTCTCGCAGGCGAAGGAAAGGGTCCGGGCGGCCGTGACCGGGGCCGGGTTGCCCTGGCCCAACGGGTTGGTGACCATCAACCTTTCCCCGGCGAACCTGCCGAAGACCGGTACCCATTACGACCTGGCAATAGCGACGGCCGCCTTGGCCGCCATCGAAAAGGTGCCGGTGGAGGCCGCACGGAATCACGTGTGCCTGGGGGAGCTGGGGCTGGACGGAAGGTTGCGCAGAGTACCGGGAATCCTGCCGGCCGTGCTGGCCGCCGTGCGGAGCGGGTTCGACAAGGTGATCGTCCCGGCCAGCCAGGAGGCCGAGGCCTCGCTGGTGCCCGGGGTCACGGTGTGGGCCGTCGGCCATTTGAGGGATCTCGTCGCCGTGCTGAACGGGGAACCGCCGTTGGGTGGCTGGGAATCCCCCGTCGCGGAGGACACGAATCCCGGGCAACGGACCCCGCTGGATTTCCGGGATGTGCGTGGGCATCTCGACGGCCGCTGGGTCATGGAGGTTGCGGCCGCCGGTAGGCACCACGTGTTCCTGCACGGAGCCCCCGGGGTCGGGAAAACCATGCTCGCCGCGCGACTGACCAGCATCCTGCCCTCTCTTGACGGCGAGGAGGCGGTCGAGGTCTCGGCCCTGCACTCGCTTGCCGGGATGGATCTCAGCGGGGGTCTGCTGATCGAACCGCCATACGCGGATCCGCACCACTCGTCCTCCCCGGCCTCGATAATCGGTGGGGGAGCGCGGTTGGTGCGTCCCGGGTCCATCTCCCTGGCCCACCGGGGGGTGTTGTTCCTTGACGAGGCCCCCGAGTTCGGGGCGCGCATTCTCGACGCGCTGCGCACCCCGCTCGAGTCCGGCTGGATCACCATAGGCAGGGCGGCCGTGCAGGTGCGTTACCCGGCACGATTCCAGCTGGTGCTGGCGGCGAACCCATGCCCCTGCGGTTTCCACGGGGTGACGGGCCGTGAATGCCGCTGTTCTCCCACGGCGGTGCGGAGATACCAGGAACGGTTGTCGGGGCCGATCATGGACCGGATCGACATCCGGCACCACATGCTGCCCCAGCACCGTTCCTTCCTGGGCGGCGCCCAGGAACAGCCCGAGTCCAGCGCGGGAATCGCCGCGCGCGTTCTGGAGGCGCGGGAAAGACAGGCGAAGCGGCTTCGGAACACACCCTGGCGTACCAACGGTGAGGTGTCCGGCCCGTGGCTTCGCTCGCACCTGCCCCTGCCGGAGGACCTGTCCCCCCTGGAACGGGCGTTGAACCGTGGCCTGCTGAGTGCCCGCGGCGTGGACAAGGTGCTGCGGCTGGCGTGGAGTGTCACGGACCTGGCCGGGGAGGACCGGATCTCCGCGGCCTCCCTGCGCGTGGCCATGCAGCTGAGGCAGGGCGCATTCCAGGAGGCGGCGTGACGAACGTGGCGGAACGCAGGGCCCGCATGGCCCTTTGCGCACTCCAAGTGGCCGCAGATCCGAGGCTCGCCCAGCTCGTCGAGACCCACGGGGCCCAGGATGTGTGGGAAGCCATCCGGCGGCAGGGGGAGTCCACATCCCTGGGGCGTCGTGCACAAGGCGTCGATCCCGAGGCGCTGGAAGCCGCGACCACCCGGAGCGGTGCCGGTTTCCTCGTTCCCGGGGACGAGTTCTGGCCGGACACCTTGTCCGACCTCGGGATGTGCCAGCTGGGAGACCAGGGCGGGCAGCCGCTGGGGCTGTGGGTTGCGGGGAATCCGGAACTGTTGAGGATGCCGCGGGCCGTTGCGGTTGTCGGGGCGCGTGCTGCCACCGGCTACGGCCTGCACGTGGCCGGAGAACTGGCAGCCGATCTCAGCGCATCCGGGTGGCTGGTGATCTCCGGGCTGGCCTTCGGCATCGACAGCGCCGCCCACCGAGGTGCGCTGGCGGCGGGAGGCCTGACCCTGGCCGTGATGGCGACGGGAGTGGACAAGACCTATCCCGCCGGTCACCACGGGCTCCGCAACCAGATCCAGGCGAGCGGCGCCGTCATCACGGAACTGGCTCCGGGAACCCATCCGCTGCGGGCCAGTTTCCTCGGGCGGAACCGGTTGATCGCGGCCCTCGGAAGCGGCACCGTGGTCGTGGAGGCGGGAGCCCGTTCCGGGGCTCGCAACACCATCTCCTGGGCGGCGGAGCTGGGCCGTGTGACCATGGCCGTGCCCGGGCCGGTCACGTCGTCGCTGTCCGTGGCCCCGCATCACCTGATCCGGGAGTCAATGGCCACGCTCGTCACCTCGGCCGCGGACGTGACCGCCCTGCTGTCCCCTCTGGGGGCTCAGGAGGAACTTCCGCTGCGGGGAGAGGACCGGCCCATCGATTCCCTGTCCGCTCCCCTCAGAACCGTCAGGGAGGCAGTTCCCGCGGGAACGACGCTGGGAGCAGCCGAACTGGCGGTCGCGACCGGGATGACGGTGCCCGAGGTGATTGCCGCGGCCGCGGAACTCACCGAACTGGGCTGGCTCGAGGACACCGGGCCGGGATGGCGACTGCCCGGGGGATGACCGGCCGTTCCGATCGGGGCCAGCGACTTCACGGAAACGGCATTGGAACCCCGGATGTCCAGGAGACAGGATCCCGGCGACCGGTTGCGGCGGGCAGGGGGCCTGGTGGCCGCGGCTGTTGCTACCAGCCTCCACCGGTCCGCGTGAAGCACGGTGCCTCCCGGCGTCGACGGATCCCCCGGCTCCCGGGATCCGGGAATTCGGTCCGTCTCCTGGGCTTCGGTGCGCTGATGATGCCCTCGCCTCGGTGTTTGCGTTGACCCCCATCCAGCACATCGTCTCGTCCCGGTTGAAACGAAAGGTCGGAAAAATGACCGCCAGCCTGATCAGGAACTCGGTTTCATGGAACCCTGCCGACGACTGGTCCCACTCCGGGCCCGTACACAGGAAGCGGGGGAGCGGGAACTGGGGGTGGGGGAAACCGGATCGTGTCCGGTGCGATGGTTTTCGCCAGGCCCAGCAGCACGACGGTTATGAGCAGAGGCGGAGCAAAGACATCATCACCCAGCTTCTCCCAGACCTCAAGGTCGAAGTAGCCGGTGGTGTCCCGTGTCAGCGTGCTGAAAAGCAGGAGGGTGCAGGCGAAACCGGCATTCGCCAGATACAGCAGCACCCGGGTGGTGCGAGGCAGGGTTTTCGTGTCCGCGTGAGTGAACTCGCCATCGGTCAGCAGACGCCAGGTCAGACCGAAGAGCAGCACGGCCACGGAGGAGAAACCCACCACCCAGCTCAGTGGGTCGTCCAGTATGAAACGCAGGTCGTGAACCACCAGCACGGCCCCGACCGTCAGCAGCATGCGCGCGCGTTCTCTGGTGAACTCGCGCCGAATCGCGACAAGGATGACCGCCGCGGTGAAGGAGATCTGCAACCACAGGGCGGTCGCGGACCGATCGAGGTCGGGGCTCATCCAGTTGGGCAGGAGACCGGTCAGCAGCAGAAGCGCCTGGGGAACCGCGAAGGCCGCGGCAAGCGCCCCCACCTGCCATCGGCCGCGTCCACGGGCCAGGACCACGCCCACCACCAGCAACCCCAACCCGCTCAGCAGCCGTCTCCACGGGTTGCCATTGGCCATGGAGCTGCTGTCCGCCAAGGCGATGAGCCAATCCGGGTTCTGTTGCCCCAGCGAGGTCAGCGCGGTGTTGGTGGTGTGTGCCAGGACCGGGATGAAGAGCCACAGCGTGGTGCCCAGAACGAGCAGATAGCTGACCTGGGAGAAGGGCTCCAGCAGGGTTTCGAGGGGATCGTCCGCGTGTCGCCCGGCCAAGGACAGGAGCAGCCAGAGAAGCAGGGCGGTGATGCTGAGCGACAGGAGGGTCCAGAGGAGCTTGGTGAACAACATCTGCGGCGGGGTGTTCGCCAGATCACGCAGCACCGCGAAGGTGCGCCAGGCCAGGATCGTGATCAGGACCAGCCACGTCCACAGCGGTGACAGGGAACGGCTGGTCACCGACCCGAGGGACAAGCCCGCCTGGATGGAAACCTGGGCCAGGGCCGCGCCCGCCACCGTCAGCGGAATCACTGCGACGATGAGGAGGACCTGGAGGTGGATGGCCAACAGCATGAGTCGTATGTCGAAACCGAACGATATCCCCGAGAGAACGGCCTGCAACGGCGCCCCGATGAGCAGGGCCGTGAGTACTCCTACCACGAGGGGTTCCCAATCCGAGTAGCTGCGACGGAACCGGAGCAGGTGCAGCAGCAACAACAGGCCTGCGGCAAGCAGGGACAACCACCAGAAATTTTTGTCTGATGCCACGACGAAGGCGACCTGAAGCGACGCCGCCAACAGCAGTAGCGCCAGCAACCGGACGAACCAGCCGGAGTGCAGCGCTGCTGTGTGCAGCAACGTCGTGGAGAGCCATATGCCGGCGATGACCAAGGGCAGGGAGGTCTGGGGGAAGAACAACCCTAGGGAACCAAAGGGCTGCAGCTCACCGTTTCCCCTGAGCAGCGGCGTGGCGATGATGTGGATCACGGACAGGACGAAGACGATGAGCAGCATGACCCCGAGGAGTTTGACCACGGGAGGCCATACGGATGGCCGGACGCAACCCGTGACCAGGGGACGGACGACGATTCCTCGCCAGAGTTGCTTCAACGCCCTGATCATGATGACTTCCTGACTATGCCGTCCATTCCCAGGCTGGCGACTCCCTGCTGCAGTGTCCCCAGGCTCAGGTTGGTGGCGGGGGTGGCCGCCGTCATGGGCCACGAGCCGAGCTGGCCGCCCGAGGAACCTAGGGCGACCAGGGTGTCGGAACTCAGCGCGGCGATTACGTGACCGTCCGTCACCATTGAATGAAACCGCCCCCCGACCCTCCAAGTGGCCCTCAGCTCATCCCCGCCCAAGGTGAACCCGCGAATGGAGTTCCTGCTCAGCGTCACCAACGTGTCGTCCACGTTGAGAAGCTCACCAAGGTTGTCCTCGGCCATGGTGTGGGCGGACAGGAGGTTCCCGTCCGGGGATGCCACGACCAGCCTCGGATTGGCCGCTGCCACTACGTGACCGGCGATGCAGGCCACTGAATTGGGGCGCTCCTGAAGGTCCAGGGACCAGGCCGTTTTGCCGGACTGGGCATCGATTCCCGTCAAACCGTCGCTGGTGGGGACCACGACGTGATCGCCGCACCAAATGGCTTTGGCGGTGGGTCCTGCGTCCAGCTCCTGCTGCCACAGGATGGATCCCGTGGCGCCGTCGAGTGCCGTCACGGTCCCGCTGGCGTCCACCATCACGACCCTACCCTCCCACCAGTCTGGGGCGAAGGGAACGGTGTCGGGTAGGCGGGTGCGCCAGCGTGGCCGTCCCTGCAGGTCGTAGCCCGTGGCGTTCGGGGTAGTGGTGGTGGCCAGGATCAGGTCGCCCTGTCGGGTGAGGGACGTTACGTAACCTCCGGGATGGGCGCGGAAGGTCTTGTCGTTCGTGCCCATGAACAACAGGTCCCCGGCCGTTCGATGGGCGACGACCATGACGTCGCGATTACCCACCGGTGGCAACTCGACGGGCCAGACTACGGGTTCACGCTGGGAGAGGGAGGTTGATGTCGGGTTCCAGTCCTCCACCCGCCAGTCCAGATCAGAGGCCAGGGTGAGCGGTGGCACCGTAATCGGCTGTTGGGATGCGGAAGGAACGGGCCCCAGCCCGGGACACCAGGTTCGGTCCGTGTTCTCGATCCTCCCGTCGATTTCGAGTTCGGAGGTGATCCGGAGACACCCCGGGGCGGCCTGTCCCGGATCCTCCGGGGTGGAGGCCCTGGCCTGGTAGCGCCACCCCGCCTCTGTCATCGTCTGCAGGTCATGCGACACCTGCACCCGTCCCTCGGCCTTCCACGCCGAACCGGGCTGTGTACTCGCGGGGAGCTCGGGCAGGCCCGGTTTGAAGACACGCAACTCCGTGCCCGGCCCGATCACCAAGGTCTGCTCCACGTTCCCGGCCTGTAGCCTTCGCAGGGTCAGTTGCCTTTCGACGCCGGATACGGAGGTGCGGGTCGTCAACTCCCGCCACCAAGTCCGCTCCGCGTCACCGATGTTCTCGGATCTCATGGCTAACGCGATGTGCTCGGGCCCGCTCGACACAACTTGGGCCAGGGACGAGATGGCATGTTCCCGGGTCACCCAGGTGTGCCCGTCCATGTGGCTGGACAGGACGCCGTCCCCCGGGATCAGTTCGCCGTTCCGGGAGTTCCCCATGGGGCGTGCCAGCCAGACCAACGCGGACACAGTCATGGTGAAGACGACGATCGCCGCCACCACGTGGTGCACGTTCGTCCGGTTTCGGGGGAGGGCGGTGAAACCGGCTCCCTGAGGTGATGGGATCACAGCCGCCAAGTGACTTGCCGTCCGATCGTTCCCCAGAGCAGGTCGGGAACCTGATTCAGCTCTTCGATCCGCGACTCCACCGAGGCGCGCCGCGCCGCAAGGCCGAGACGTTCGGCGGTCGGGCCGTGCAGCTCATTGGCGGTGAAGGCGTCGATGGAACCCAGCGAGCGCTCCAGACGGGCCAGTTCCACCTCGCGGAGCGCGGAAACGCGTTCCGCGTACCAGCCGGAGGCCAGCACGGAATCACGGCTGAACAGTTCTCGGAACGGGGCGTCGTCCAGGGTCAGGCCATCCTGGGTGTGACCGGTGGCCATGATCTCGAGAAGTGCACGCACCGGGGGGACCGCCAGGGCCACGGTGCCGTCGTCGAAATACGTCTTCGCGACCCGGGCGTGAGTGGCTGAGATTGTGCGCACCGATTCGGCGAACACCTCCGGGTCCTGCAACTCGGGGCGCAGCATCTCGGGGGTGAAGACGACGTGGGGGTGCAGGAAGATCCGCCCGAAGTACTTGGACGCGAACTTCTCGGTCATGCGGTACCCGAGCCGGGAGGCGAGGATCAGCTCGCCGTCCACCTCGTAGTCCTGGACGCGTTCCAGGCAGCCCTCCTCGATCAGGTTCGCCGCGCAGCGTTCGGCGTCGGACATCCGGGAGAAGACCTCGGGAACCAGAAGGCTGATGTCGTGGTCGACCCTGACGTGTGGACCCACCACCCCGGCGCTGGACAGCCACCCGTCGTAACCGGTCAGCGCGAAGGACAGGAAGGCGGCGTTCAGGTCGATGACCGAAGGAAGAGCGTTGAAGGGGCCCTTGGTCATGGCCCCCTCGGAACCGGCTCCCGTCGTGGAAGGAGACTTTCCGGTCATGGAGCTGATGAACTCCATGAACAGTTCCGGGAGCTCCATGTAGTGCAGGGGGGAGTAGGCGCACAGCGGTGGGATGCCGGGCTCGGCGGCGTTGTTCCTGCGGCCCGCGGCCACCACATCCACCGGTAGGCGCAGCTCCTGGGTCATCGGCAGCTTGCGGTGCAGCCGGGCGGCCAGTTCCGCCTCCGCGGCGCTCTCCGGTTTGGTGATGTCGGGGCGGCGCTGCAGATAGCGGGGGTTCTTGGAAGGTTTGCCCTTTACCAGGCGCGGATGGGCCGAGCTCACGAACCATGCAGGTGAGGGGGAGGCCGAGGCGGCGAAGGAACGGATCAGCTCCTGCACGGGGGCCGTGAACTGGCTGAACTCGATGGCGTTGTCCACCAGCGCTTGGGCGTCCTGGCGGGAGAGCGGCTCGAAATTGGACAGGAAGGTCCCGGGCCGGGAGATGTCCCACTCCGCCTGTTTGTCGTAGCCGCGGTGGATGGCGTCGTCGGGGCGCTGGAACAGCAACTGCTCGCAGTTGGTGACGAACTTCCGGGAAAGCGCGCTTCCCGAGGGGCGGGGAGGCACGACGATGCTGGCGGTGATGTCGTCCTCGGTCTGCACCTTCGCTGCGGGCTGGAAGTCGTGGCGCAGCCCGAACAGCCGCCACGAACCGTCGGGGGCGAATCCCACCCGCAGCATGTTCACGCGGATCTTCTCCCCGTCGAGGCGCAGCGAGCTTCCCTTCCGCCCGTTGATGATGCCGACCGTGAAATGGCTGGGCCAGTCCTCGCCCCATTCCGGACGGTAGAACCGTTTCACCACGAAGACGAGTTCCTTGACGTGGTTGGGGATCGCCTCCAGCCATGCGTTGTACTCGTCGTTGTAGTCGCGGCTCGGGGTCAGCAGCTTGATCACCGAACCCACGGAACGCCGGTCGGACAGCACGGGCCGGGCGTCGTGGCCGTTCCGGGCGGGATCCGCGAAGCGGTGGCTGAAGTCGTGGTCCAGGATCCGGGCGACCGCCGCCATGTCCTCGTCGAAATCCCGGACGTAGGCGTCGCCGGTGATCACGGCGTCGGTGATGGCCTTGGAGATCTCGGACTTGCCGCCTCCCGAGACCGTGGCGGGTTTGTGGCAGTGGGTGGCCCTCGGGGCGGTTCCGACCAGGGTCCACTGGGCACCGTCGGCCTCCAGGTGGTGCAGCCGCACGAGATAACCATCCGGCCCGACGTATGCCTTGTCGGCGTGCAGCGGGATCTGGCCCCTGCGGCCGTCGACCTCCCAGGTGACGGTCTGGTCACGCAGGCTGTATGTGGAACGTTCGGGGACCAGGACGATGTGCTCGTTCTCCAGGTCCAGGGCGTGCCCCTCGGGCTGGGAGACGAAACGCTGCGGGTCGCGGGCGATGATGTCGGCCAGCCGATAGCTGGGATCGGCGTAGTTGTCGGTGAACTGCTGACCCAGGTTGTAGCGGGGGAAGCAGATGGCTCCGCCGGCGTGTTCCTCCTCAACCAGGCCCAGCAGGTTGGCGGAGTAGCTGATCTGCGCCTTGACCTCCTTCTTGCAGTACCCGAAGTAGTTGTCCGCGATCACGGTGACAATCACTCCGCGTTCGTCGCGGGCGCACACCTTGAACGCGCTTCCGCCGTTGTAGAGCTCCTCCGGGTCCTGCCAGCACATGCCGTCGCGGCGCTGGCGCGGCGTCGCGTCGTCGTGGTGGGGGAGGCCGAGTTCCCGTTTGGTCAGTTTCGTCAGGTGCGGGGCCAGGATCACCGCGCCCGTGTGCCCCGTCCAGCCCCGGGGTTTCAGAGAGGCGTCGTTGTCAGGCAGGTAGGGATCACCCCCGTTGCCGAAGATGCCCTCCACGAAGTCAAGGTTCGCCACCAACGTGCCGGGCGCGAAGAAACGCACCTCCAGGCTGCGTTCCCGCGCGAAGCCCGGGACGTGGGGAACCACCACGGGACGCAGCAGCACGGACACCCACGCCCGGGCGGGGGCCTCGTCGCCCGCGCAGTAGGGCAGGACCATCAACTCCGCCGGCGGGTTCAGGGCGTGCTCCAGCAGGCGTCCGTAGACCTCCCGGGGAACCGCCAGTTTGTCATCCTGCACCGCCGTGCCGCCCTCTGCGACGTGGAAGACACCCTTGGTGGTGCGGCGATCGTTCAGGGGATTGTGCAGCATCCCGTTGACCAAGCGGTAACTGCTCAGGTATTCCGAGGAGAACTGGTCGGCCCCGACGGGCAGTGACAATGTCCTGGCCAGCCCGGCCTGATCCAGCACGAAGGTCTGCCGGGGCAGCTTCGGAGAGGTCCCGGTTCCCTCCAGGTAGGAATCCAGGAATGCCTGGATGCGGCCATCAACCGCGGGAAGCCGGTGCGAGAGCCGCCGGTCCAGTTCGCGCTGCCGCGCCAGTATCGGGCGCACCAGATCGGACCCCTCGGAGTGGTCGACGGCCTCCGGAACCCGTAGCCCAAGCAGATTCAGTCTCAGATTGATGGCAGCGATCGCTGCGGTGTCTACCATGGCTCAACTATTCCACGGCCCCCGGATCCGTCGACGAAGATGGTCGTGTTCTCAGCCGATGATCTCGTAGCTGACCCTCGCGACCCCCTGCCGGGTGTCCGCTATGGCCTTGAACGCACCAGTGGTCAGGTCGAGGCAGCGGCCGGCGACGTAGGGGCCGCGATCGTTCACCGTCACCTCGACGGTCCTGCCGTTCGCGGGGTTGGTCACCCGCAGTCTGGTGCCGAGGGGCAGCGTCTTGTGGGCCGTTTTCATCGCCCACTGGTCGAAGGGCTCACCGGAGGCGGTGGCGGAGTCATCGCTGTAGAACGAGGCCAGGCAGGTCTCCCCACCGGATGAGGCGGACGACTTGGCGGGGGCGCTGTCGGTCAGGTGGCGGGCGGTCACCCAGCGCACCGCGCCCTTCCACACGACTTGGGCGCGCCCGCCGGAGACGGTGCCCGTGACCTTGAACTCGGTGCCCTTCGGTGCCACCTCGACGAACCGGTCCCCGCGCGCGGCGGTCCACAGGTTGAGCTCGGCGCTTCCCCAGCGGGAACCGATTGTCTCGGGCGCACCGGTGGCGGAAACGGACGCCGGATCGGGGGTGGGCATTGCCTGTTCGGGGGTGAACGAGTCCAGGTAACGGGTCGCCACCCAGGCCGTGCCGCCGTTCAGGTCGATCTGGCTCCACCGCCCCGAGACCTGACCGGTCAGGGAAACCCGGGTGCCCTTGTCGAGGAGCGTCCGGACACCGGCGCTGAGGGAGGGGGAGTTGCGCGCGTTGAGTTTGACCCTCGTCCAGGCGAAACCCTTCTCACCGGTGGAGGAACCCTGCTCGCCGGCATCCCATCCGGTGACGTAGGCCGAGGCCACCCAGGCGTTCCGGCCGCGCCAGGTGACGGGAACCCAGCCGTTGGCGGCGGACCCCCGGATGGACAGCGACTCACCGGGGTAGAGCACGCCGATGCGGGAGTGATCGGTCCCCGGGCCGGAACGGACGTTCACGGCCACCCTCGCGGTGACGTTGCCGCCGGCGGCCTCGGCCCTGCCGTCCGGGAAGATGGCGGGAACGATGACCGTCAGCTGGGCGGTCAGCACCAGCCCGATGGCCGAGTCGCGCAACAGCCTCAGCGTGCGGCTCTTTCGTGGGGAGTCGATCATCTTTGGTCCTTTCTCGTGGATCCGGGCCGGGTAATCCGGAACGCTAGGAATACGAACCTTGAAGCTCAAGCCGAAATCCCTGCGCATTTCCCGGCATGAATAAGTAAAACCCCTAGTCAGAAGCAGGTCCAATGAGTTTGTGGAATTATTCTGAAACCCTCGAGCGGTGATCGAGGTTGAGGGTTCCATCGAGGAGTTGCCGAAGATCCGCGGAGGGCGCGGGAATCGTGCGGGGAATGCTCCCCGGAGCCGCGGAGTGGGTCTGGACCACACATCCAGTTGAAGATGAAAGGCCGAATGCTCCCCGGAGCCGCGGAGTGGGTTTCGGGTGCGGCGCGGCGGGTGTGTCGTCCGGGTGCCGATCCGATCGGCCGGGTGGGTGGCGTCTCAACATTCAGGACGCGCGGGGGGCGTCGCTTGACAGCATCCGGGCCTCCCGCAATCCTTGGGCGCATGACCAGCAGTCAGCTCGTAATCGTTTGACAGCGTTTCGATTCATCGTCGAGACGCCCCCTCGCGTGCCAGATGGCGCCGAGGGTTTTTTGTTGAACGAAGCAATTCCGGGCTGCAATCGAAGGGAGAGCGATGTCCAGGGCAGACGGCCAATTGCTGACGGGCGCGCAGGCGCTCGTCGAGTCTCTCGAACGTTCCGGGGTAGAGGTGGCCTTCGGGATTCCCGGCGGGGCGATCCTTCCCGCGTACGACCCGTTGTTCGACTCGAGGATCCGTCACATCCTGGTGCGCCACGAGCAGGGCGGCGGGCACGCGGCCGAGGGCTACGCGATCGCGAGTGGCAGGGTGGGGGTCTGCATCGCCACGTCCGGCCCCGGGGCCACGAACCTGGTCACCGCGATCGGGAACGCCTACATGGATTCCACCCCGCTCGTGGCCATCACCGGGCAGGTCAACGGAACCGCCATCGGCACCGACGCCTTCCAGGAGGCCGACATCCGCGGGATCGTGATGCCGATCACGAAACACAGCTTCCTGATCAAGGAGACCGGCGAAATCCCCCTGGCCATCAAGGAGGCCTTCCACATCGCCGCAACGGGAAGACCCGGGCCGGTGCTCGTCGACATAGCGAAGGACGCGCTGGCCGCGAAGGCCCCGTTCCACTGGCCCGAGGAACTGGACCTGCCCGGTTACAAACCCACCGTCAAACCGCACGTCCGCCAGATCCGGGCGGCCGCGAAACTGATCTCGCAGTCGAGGAGACCCGTCCTCTACATCGGCGGGGGCATCGTCAAGGCGGAGGCGTTCGAGGAACTCGCCGCCCTGGTGGAGAAGGCCCGGATACCCGTGGTCACCACCCTGATGGCTCGCGGTGCGCTCCCCGACTCCCATCCGCTGCACATGGGGATGCCCGGGATGCACGGGACCGTTGCCGCCGTGGGTGCGCTTCAGCGCGCCGACCTGCTCGTCGCCATCGGCACCCGTTTCGATGACCGGGTCACGGGCAGGCTGGACTCCTTCGCGCCCAACGCCAAGGTGATCCACGCCGACATCGACCCGGCCGAGATCGGCAAGAACGTCGACGCCGACGTGCCGATCGTCGGCGACGCCCGGAAGGTGCTCGCCGGCCTCACCGCCCGGCTGGAGGACAAGAAGCTCCAGGACCTCACCCCGTGGCACGACTACCTGCAGGGCCTGAAGGACCGCTACCAGGTGGGCAGGGAGCGCTCGGCCGACGGCGTGCTCGCCCCCCAGTGGGTGGTCAGGCGCATCGGCGAGCAGTTCGGCCCCGAGGCCATCTACACCACCGGCGTCGGGCAGCACCAGATGTGGGCCGCTCATCTGCTGCCGATCGACCAGCCCAACCACTTCCTGACCAGCGGAGGCGCCGGCACGATGGGCTACTGCGTGCCCGCCGCGATGGGCGCCCAGGTGGGCCGCCCCGGCGCCGTCGTCGTCGGCGTCGACGGCGACGGGAGCTTCCAGATGACCGACCAGGAGATCGTCACCTGCGCCCTGAACCGCATCCCGGTGAAGATCGCGGTGATCAACAACAACACGCTCGGCATGGTGCGCCAGTGGCAGTCGCTGTTCTACAACGAGCGCTACTCCAACACCGACCTGCACTCGGACCAGCTGCCGGACATCCCGAAGCTGGCCGAGGCCATGGGCGCGGTCGGTCTGCGAGCCGCCACCGAGGACGAGGTCGACGAGGTCCTCGCCCGGGCGGCCGAGATCAATGACAGGCCCGTCGTCATGGAGTTCGTCTGCGAGAAGGACGCCATGGTCTGGCCGATGGTCCCTGCCGGCACGAGCAACGACGACATCAGGATCGCGCGCGACATGGCGCCGAACTGGGGAGAGGACGAGCTGTGAGGACCCATACGCTCAGTGTTCTGGTGAGCAACAAGCCCGGCGTGCTCGCGCGCGTCTCGGGCCTCATCTCCAGGCGCGGATTCAACATCGACTCCCTGGCCGTGGGCACCACCGAGCGCCCCGAGGTCTCCCGCATGACGATCGTCATGGCCGTCGACGACGAGCGCGTCATCGAGCAGGTCGTCAAGCAGCTGAACAAGCTCATCGAGGTCTACAAGATCGTCGAGCTCGAGGACAACGCGGTGAACCTCGAGATGCTGCTGGTCAAGGTCAGCTGCACCGACTCGAACCGCGCGTCCGTGATCGACATCACCAATCTGTTCCGCGGACACATCATCGACGTGAGCCCGGAGTCTGTGACCATTGAGGTCACCGGGGGGCAGCAGAAGATCGCCTCCTTCAGCACGATGGTCAGTCCCTACGGCATCATCGAGATGGTGCAGTCGGGCCAGGTCGCCCTGAGCCGTGGGAACAAGAGCATCAACGAGAAGAAGCGTCCCGCCTTGGCCAGGCACAACGGCTGACCGCGGGGAACCACAGGAATCAGGAGTAGCAATGGCAGAAATGTTTCATGAGGACGACGCCGATCTGTCGGTGATCCAGTCGAGGACCGTGGCGGTCATCGGATACGGCTCGCAGGGCCACGCCCACGCGCTCAACCTGCGCGACTCGGGCGTGGAGGTCGTCGTCGGTCTGCGCGAGGGCTCCCGCTCCATCGCCAAGGC
>ERZ773069.1188-NODE-1188-length-15465-cov-4.424075_pt1 | contig 15465 bp, 12 predicted proteins | sample MGYA00580619_ERZ773069 | MGnify/ENA primary metagenome ERZ773069 (study PRJEB29015, sample SAMEA2738007) | human oral metagenome | biome: human oral; feature: human-associated habitat; material: dental | place: China | collected 2108 ...
TGCAATTTCAAAGCACGCAGGGTTCTAATTCGAGCTACTAAGCAGCAGCCAAATAATCATTTGTGTGCTGATTAAAGCCGTATTTTTTTGTTGATAGGATTGAGCAGACGGAGGATTGCTCTTTGGCTTTCTGTAGTTGGAAGTTCGAGTTCGATGGATAGCAAATTTTTCTGGCTTAGCTTTGGTTGCGCTGCTCCCGTAACGTAAGAAGAAATATTCATCTCATTTAGTAGCCATGCCAGGATACGAATGTCACACTTATTCGTTCCTCGCAAAACATGAGCATGATTATTTACACGAAACTCTCCACTTACTACATGCGCAATCGGCTGTTTCCTACTACGAAGATTCTCGCCATCCTCGGCAACCAATAAATAGGTTCCTTTGTAGGTAAAATCATTCAGATGGTCGACTACCCCTTGCGCACCATAGTATGGATACGACCCTTTGCGACTCGCTCGTTGACGTGAAGAAAGTGGCTCTCGTTTTGAGTCTTCGAGCAGAACAACGTCGCCCAGTTGGACAGTATTAGAGCCCATACCCGATAGCCTCCAGGTTCTTCTTGATTTCCTCCTGCAGGCGATTCGATTCCTCAAAGCACTTGGAGAGCTCGCCGGTTAGACTTGCCATCTTTTCCTCGAAGGGCTCGGCGTCGTCCTCTTCGTCGGGGATGCCGACGAAGCGACCAGGCGTGAGGATGTAGTCCTGCTTGGCGATGTCCTCAGTGGTCACGACTGCGGAGAAGCCTTTCTCCTCTTCGAACGTGCCCTCGCAGAACGTGTCGAATGCCTTGGCCACCTTCTGGATGTCCTCTGCCATGAACTCGCGCAGGGCGCGAGACACCATCGTGCCCATCTCGCGGGCGTCCACGAAGAGCGTCTTGCCCTTCTGCGGCTTGTCCTTGTCGATAATCCACAGGGATACGGGGATGCCCGTGCTGTAGAAAAGTTTGTCGGGCATGGCGATTATGCCCTCAACGTAGTCCGCATCCACAATCGCCTTGCGAATCTCGCCCTCGTTGTTCGTCTGCGACGACAGGGAGCCATTCGCCAGGACCATACCCATGCGACCGTGCTCGTTCAGATGATGGATCATGTGCTGCATCCACGCGAAGTTGGCGTTGCCTTCAGGCGGGATGCCGAACTCCCAGCGTAGGTCGTCCTGCAGGCGGTCACCGCCCCACTCCTTCAGGTTGAAGGGCGGGTTGGCCAGGATGAAGTCGAAGCGTTTGTCCTTGTGCAGGTCATTGAAGAACGTGTCGGCGTTGTGCTCGCCGAGGTCAGCGTCGATGCCGCGGATGGCCAGGTTCATCTTGGCCATCTTCCACGTGGTCGGGTTGCTCTCCTGGCCAAAGATGGAGATGTCGCTGATGTTGCCGGCGTGGCTCTCCACGAACTTGGCCGATTGCACGAACATGCCACCCGAGCCGCAGCACGGGTCTAACAAGCTGCTGTCTTTGATACAAAGCCCTGTTGCGGGGTCGGTGCCGTGCTGAGCAGAAACATGGCTTTTACCTGCGGCTTTAGCTGCCAGCAGGCAACTGCCGAAGGTCGCCCATGTGTCAAACGCCTCGACCTTGCTCCGTTCGGTCTCTCTCGCCGCTGTTCTCATATGCATCCACCTCGCTCTCTCGAATAGGAATCGTTAAAAGGTTCGGGGAAACGTTAAATCGTTCTTGACAAGCCTACGATATCGGCACGTCAATATGTGCTCGGGCAACCACCTCGCCATCTTTCACGGCATAACACTCAACGTAATGATCGCCCTTGAAATCGGTAGTCTCCTTCTGCTCACCATTACCGCCGTCGTCGATAATTTGGCCGCGAATCATGTCTCTTCGCCTGGCCTCATCACCTCGGTTCAGAACCTTCCACTTCAACTCGTAGGGTTCAGGGACACTGCAGTAGGTGACTTTGAACAGCAACGTCTTTTCTCGCGGAAGCAACACGTGGCTGCGCAGCATGCTTGAAAGCCAAGACGCAAATGTGCCCGCGTTTCCAACCTCGCAATCGATGTCGAGTCCATACCGGATATTCTGCGGGTAGAGGTCTTCTATGAATTCCTCAGTATCGATGTAATCGGATTCCTCCTCGTTTGAAATCTGCGTTTGGGAGGGCACGACCTTGCCGAACACCGCACGCCATTTTATCCAGTTCGTCGTGTTCCCCTCGCCATCAATGGCTTCCTGGCAAAGATTGCGAGCTATTGCGGCCTTATGACGGAATCCGTGCTTTACGTAAACTTTTTGATTGCTTCCCGGAGCAAGGTAGTATTCCTTCTGCGGTTCGCTGACCAAATAGGAAAAGGATTCGAGCATGCAATCAGCCAGTGATACCCCTGATGTCCATAGCTGTTCGTTGCCGCTCAAGTAGTTGTAAGCCAGCGTGTCGATAAGCAGGCCGTTCATCTTTACGGCATGTTTGTCCTTCCAGGCGCGAGCCAGCCTGCACACCTTCCGCAATGTGCCATGGCTCTGCTCATCCATTTGCTTGACTGCCTCAATCTCCTTACGAGGTTTAATAGGCTTCCAAATGTCGAGCTTCGTATCTGGGTATTTAAATGTGCCGTCGCTCTCGGAGAATACTGGCTGCACCTCAAACTTGAAATTGGCAAACTTAACCACCACGACCGGAGACGAAACCGTCACATCAGTTGAGGAGTAGTGAGACTCTATCGCCTCGCGTACGTCTCTAAGCGCCTTAGAAGTTCCGCCTTTGCCTCGGTATTGATTCTGCATGCTAGCAGGAAGGATATACACCATGTCGAGATCGGAAATTCCATTGATGGCCGTGTGCCTTCCGTACGAGCCAATCATCATGGAATTCTTCGTCGAATCAGGATTGTCGCGAAAACTCTTGTTAAGAGCTTTCGTTATAGCGTCACGCCTATTGGCAATCTCGTCGCTGTTTGCCACCTTGAGATTAGCTAGAGCTTGTTCGAGCAGATACTGAGAGTTCGACATGTGATCCTTTCGGCTAGCTAGCGTGCAGGGCGTCTTGTGCCTCGGAGGTCTTCTCGTCAGATTCCAGCGCCTTTGACGCCCGGTCGTAGTCCTTTTTGGTCGTCCGAGCAACATCGGCAAGCACCGCGTTCTCCTCTTCCCTCATTAGGTCGCGGCGCTTTCTTGCTGCCGCTGGCGTAACTGCCCCGGTTCGCAAATCGCCAATGAGGTCTTCATAACGAACAAACAGGGAGCGTGTTTTCACAGCCGCCAACTGATGGAGCTGACTCTTGCCTGCAAAGTCGAGATAGTCTCCCAGAAGAGATGCAAGGCTGGCGCAAGTTGCAACGACGGCGACCGCGATATTCCCCCAAGCTTCATGCCCGACAAGTGCGAATATGCTCACGATCAACGTGCTCGCCGATAAAACGGTCAACACAATAAGCGCTATATGTCTGCGTCTCTCATAGAGGTCGTATCTGTCCGCAGCCTTTTCGTGCGCCTTGTACGTGTATTTCATTCGCTCGGCAGAATCTCGGAGGTTCGCTGTCAGCTCTTCGATCTGTGCAGCTACGATCTCGTCAACATTGCTCATACGGCAACCGCCTCCTTGGCGAAGTGTTGCTCGGCTATAGCGTCGAGCTGGGCGGCGATCTGGTCGAAGGGCAGGTTCAGGTCGAGCGTGCGCACGCTGATCTGGTTGCCGCTCATCTGGTAGACGCCATCAGGCTGAGTCTCCTCGTCGGTCTTGGCGTAGAGCAGCATGCCGCTCACCTCGTGCGGCCCGCCCGCCAGCTCGGCCTCCTTGTTCTTTACGTAGGTGAAGATCTGGTACAGGTTGTTCGAGTGGACGGTGTGCGCATCCCAGTTCTCCTGCAGCGTATGCGTGTAGTACTTCGCATCGATGATGAGAACCGTTCCCCCGCGCGAAAGAACGATGTCGCTCTGCATGGTGGGAAGCATCGTGCCCACCCCGTCGTCAAGTGCCCACTTTATCTGCGGAGAGCTGGCCCGGGCGAGACCGCATTCCTTGCGGTAGTACTCGAGGATGAACTTCTCGTAGAGCCGCTCCATGTACTGCGGCTTGATATAGGTCATCAGGTGCATCTCGCCGCGCTCGTCGGTGAGCAGCATGCTGTCGATGACCAGCTGGCACACCGACAGCAGCATCCGGTAGCTCTGGTTGTTGCGCGTGAAGCGGATGGACGACCAGCGGATACCAGAAGGCTCCACCTCACCCACGGTGGCAAAAAACAACATGCGCTTCTTCAGCTCATCGCGATGCTCGGCGCTCACGTCCCCGTGGCGCAGAAGCAGCATAGCCGTCGTCTTCAGGATCTGGTTGAGCAGATTGTCCTCGGACAGCTCGTCGTACTCGCACGACACGCAACGGCTACGGGCAAGCCGGTTCCTGATGGTTCCCGACATCTCGACCTTGCCCCGTAGCACCGGCAGGTCTTCCACGTGGTTCACGTACTCGCGGTAGAGTCCCTGCTTGAGCTGACGGGCGATGCCCTTGGCGAGAATGGACGCGAAGAGGTCATGGATGCGCTCGAAATCCTCGCCCGCGACATCGTCCTCGCGGTCTGGGCGCAGGTCTTGGAACGCGTAGGAGAGCATATAGTAGACGTTCTTGATGAATATGCTCTTGTCCTTGATCATCGCTGGAACACCCCGTGCAGGCTGTTCTCCCAGCGGTGCAGCTTGGCTTCGTCATCGAACCAGTACTCGGCAAGCATCGGCAGGATGTCGTAGTCCACGACCTCGCGCAGCCATTCCTCGTCGGCGACGTCGCGCCCGCAGAAGTAGCTGTGCCCGATGCAGAAGCCGCGTCCGAGCGAACGGTCGCGTGCTATCTCGGAGTTGAGCTCCTTGACCCGGGCCACCAGCTCGTCGAGCACCTCGTTGTCGAGCGACTTTTGGTAAGCGACGAAGCCCTCGGAGTCGAAACCCGGCTCCATCTCGAAAAAGCTGAAGCGGCGACGCAGCGCGTAGTCAATCATGGCCAGCGAGCGGTCGGCAGTGTTCATCATGCCGATGATGTAGAGGTTCTTGGGCACGCTGAAGGAAAGGCCGTTGTACGCAAGCGTGGCCTTGGTGCCTCGGTAGTCGCGTTCGATGAGCATCAGCAGCTCGCCGAATATCTTGGACATATTGCCACGGTTGATCTCGTCGATGATAAAGAAGAACTCCTTGTCCGGCTGGTTGGCGGCCTTCTGGCAGAAGCGGTAGAACACGCCGTACTTCAGCTCGAAGCCCTCGCCAGCGGGCTTGTAGCCCATCATGAAGTCCTCGTAGGAGTAGTTCTGGTGGAACTGCACGAACTCGATGCGGCTGTCGTCCTTCTCGCCCATCATCGACCAGGCGAGCCTGTTGGCGCAGAAGGTCTTCCCGACGCCCGGAGCGCCCTGCAGGATGATGTTCTTCTTGTTCCGAAGAACCGCCACCAGGTGCTCGTAACGCTCCTCGGACATGTAGACGTCCTCGAGGAAATCGTCCTCGGTATAGGTCTCGGTCTTGGCCTCCTCGGCGATGGGATTCTCCTCGCGGATGAGGCCGAGGATGAAGTCGTACTCGCCCGGGGTCAGTTTGAAGAGGCTACCCTGTGGGTTGACGAAGTACTCCATCTTCTCCAGCTCGGGACAGTCGTGCAGGGTCTGGTAGTCGATGGGCGTGGAGAGGCCTTCGACCTTCTCGAAGTAGAGCTTCTCGCCATCCTGCTCGGCGGAGACCTTGCCGATGGCGACGATCTGCTTCACGGGGTTCGACTCGTAGCCGATGATCATGTCACCCGCCCTGGCGTCCAGGAAGTTCTGGAAGATGCGGCGCTTGTTACCGTTCTCGTTGTAGAGCGTGTAGGACTGCACCTCTCCGACCGCGATGTCGGCAAAGCTCCAGATCTTGGGGTTGGCGTTGAGCCACCAGTATCCCCGGTCGTCCTCGCCGCCCTCGGACTCGGCATGCAGGGCCACGCCGCTCAGGTCGATACGTTCTAGGGCTTCCGCAAGCTCATCACGTAGCTTCCAGACGTACGCGCCCTCCTCGTCCTTGCCTGCCTGGCGTCCGACGTAGAGCACCGGCCACCACTTCGAGTTCTCGTTGTCACCAGTGAGTACCGGGCAGCCCGTCTTCTCGACCACGCGCTTGGCAAGGCCAACCGACCCGCTCAGGTAGAACTGGCTCGACTCGCCGTATTTCACGGAGAGCTGCTTGCAGGTGGCCTCGCCGCCGTAGTCCTTGAGGCAGCGGACGATCTCGAGCGCGCCCTCGGTGAACACCGACTCGTCACAGAGCAGCGCCTCCCAGTCATCTGCGGAAAGGCCGGGGTCATACTCCTCTTTCGCGGGAAACCAGTCGGCTGCGGGCGTATCCTGCTTGCCCGCGACGTAGCGGCTGATATAGAAGCCGACATCAATGGTGAGCGTGCGCAGCTCCGGGTCGGGGTAGCAATCCGGAGTGAGCTGTGAGCGTAGCATGGCAGCCAGGTCTTCATCGGCTTTGAGCGCCTCGCACAGCTCGTCGTAGAACGCGAGGTGATTGCGCACGTTGTCTGCGTAAGCGCCCTTCTTGAAGCGGTAGTCGGCGTCGAGCTCGTCGGCGGCCTTCTTCACCTCGCCGAACTTGTAGATGTAGTACCTGTCCGGGTAGCGCAGCCATAGGTAGGTGGTGACTGCGTTTTCGTACTGGTAGTGCTGGCCCGCGCCGTTGCCGTACTTCTCCAGCAGGATTGAGGACTGCATCTTGAACTCGTTCACGCGCTCGTAGTAGTCCCGGCTCTCGTCGAAGAGCGCGATGAACATCGAGCGCACCTCTTCCGGCGCGGTCTTGGCGAAACCCACGATCATCCTCGCCGGGAAGTTGTTCATCGATGCCAGGAGGTTGTAGGTCTTAGCCAGCGACCGCTCGAGCATGTCGGCGAAGTCCGGCGCGTTCACGTCCCAGTTGTCCTGGAAGTGCTTCACGGCCTCCCACTTGTACTTCTCGTTGCCCCATTGCTTGGGGACGAAGTCCTTCTTGTACTCTACGAGCACTTCCTTCAGGCGCTGGGCGTCAAACATTTTTACGACCTCCTCTACCAGCTCAAATATTGAGTACAGAGAATGGGTTATCTGCATCTAGCTCATCGGTATTTGTGTCGACGAGACCGATGGCGGCTCTTGTCATCTCATTTGCCTGGACTCTCAAATCCATGGACTTCTGTACGGTTGCAACGGTCTTTGCAACGGTTTCTTGATCCCGTGGAATCGGCAGTATCAAATCCTTCCAACGCGAACCAAGTGTATCAATGATGTCCTGAGTGAACCTTTTTGCAGATATCTGCGCCTTGACAACAGGTGAAGAAAGCAGCGCGAGAAGGAGATACGGGCTTATCTTGTTTTTGTCGATAACTTTAAATCGAAGAATGTGACTCTGGAAAACAATCTTTCTTTCGCTCTCCGAGACCATAGCGCAGGTACCGACAAGGTAAGTGCCGTCACGCACCATAAGAATGTCTTCTGGCTCGATGTTCTGAAGATCTTTGTACTTCAGGTAGGTTTCCTCGCTAAGCCCATGCTTGGGGTCGGGCTTAATTTGCCAGTTTGCTATATCGCTCGTCCTAACAAATGGGATTCCGCCTTCACCGTAGGCCAGTCGTCCAGGCTCATGGCCCGTGCTTACCTCAATGACACCGGCATCAGCAAGCTCACCAAGCGAAATAAGATCGTGTGTCTCGCCCATTGCTCGAAGCGCAGCAGGAATCTCGGGGTTGTAATACTTGGGGAGATATATGTTGTCTACAATTTCGTTCTCGTTCATGGTGAATCCAAGGCGGTCAAAGGTAAGCTCTTCACCATCGCAGAACTTATTCCACCTATCAATAATTGCAGGTACATCGTCATAGGGTATTTCGCGCCCACGTGAATCATGGCCGCACCATTTTGCTATTGCCATGAAAATGCCCATGTTGTTGAAGGAGCAGGGTTTCTTTCGGATGAGCACTACTGCTGCCTTGGCATGCGTATACGGCTGAAAAAGGTTCTCATGGAATGAAATGACTGCTTCGATTCGAGCACGACTATTAATGTATTGGACAATATGCTTGTGGGATGGATTGCACAACAACGATTCGGGGAGGACGATTCCCAGCCGCCCATCAGGCTTTAACAAATCTAAGCAACGCTCGACGAAGAGGATCTGGGGAGGAACACCCTTCTGCAGCTTCGAGGCATTTTCGATATAAGCTCCCTCATCTTTGTCATATTTCCACTCATGACCAAGTGAATAGCTTTCAAGCACATCCTTATCTTTGATTTTAAGATCTTTCCCGAAAGGCGGGTTTGTCATCACGACGCTAAACGTGCCGAGCGCTATCTCCTCACGGGTTTTTGCAGACCATTCGGAAGGCGCGACAAGGCTGTTTTCACAGAAAACACCGCCTCGACCGTCTCCCATAATGGCCATATATGCCTTCGCGACTTTGCTAAGGAATTCGTCCTTATCAATTCCTCGCAAGTACTTAATCGCTGCTTTCGATTTCTCCTGCTCTATCTCCGCTTCCGGCCATCCAAGCTCCTGCGCTTCCCGTTCGATATCCGCCCAAAGGCCACGCAGAGCCTCGATAAGGAAGCCTCCTGAGCCACATGCGCAATCGATGATTTTCTCGTGGCGAGAAGGGCGGGTAAGTTCTCTTACAAGGCGCGTCACATTGCGTGGCGTGAAAAACTGACCTTGCGAACCTTTTAGAGAAGGGCCAATGAATGTCTCGAAAGCGTCCGCAACTGAGTCACGCTCACAATCCATCAGACAATATGACTGCAATTCACCGACAATATATGTAATGACATTAGGGTCGAGCGAAATTGTATCCGACTTCTGGAACACATCATCGTATTGCGACTTCACCTGTTCAAAGCGTCGTTTGATTCTTTCAGCAACAACGCTCGGGTCTTCTTCGATACCAGCACGAAATTCAACGATGGCGTCCGGTTTAGTAAATCGCTCGTCGTATATTTTGCAGAAAATTAAATTGATGATTTCTTGTGCTAGAGACTCATCTCGAGTGATTCCTACCGCGTTCGCTGCAAGATGGTTTCGTATCCGTCGGAAAACGGTCTTAAGGTTGTGGGTTCCACGAAGGTCTGACCTTTTGAACAGGCCAATATCCTGGACACGTTGGCCATAGCGCGGAATATCTGGTATTTCGACGAAATGAACTTCGCCGTTCTTGATTACCTTCCTGATAGCAAGTCGCGCATTCCCGTTTGTCCAAATACCGATTTGCGCCTTTGACAGGGTAAGGTAGTTCTCTAGTTGCGTGCGGCCTTCAGTAATAGACTCCGATTTGCATTCTACGATTATGTACAGGTTGGAATCGGTATGTTTGTCACTTTCAAAAATTGCTATATCAACCGGATACTCTTTTCGCACATCCGAGGGAGTCCTCTTGACGTGCCATTGAGGTCGGGTCTGGATGTTCGCTACAGGATATCCGTAATCCTCGACAAGTTGCTTTGAGAATGGCTGTACAGCATCAATTTCTTCTGGGCCAGCATTAACTAGCTCTCCAGAGATGTAATCTTTAATCTGCTCAGGCATATCGAATCCTTCTCGTTCTTAGACCCGTGCTTTGGTCATCATGTCGTAGTGCTGGCTTTGCCCGAGGGCATCGAAGATAATCCTGAGGACTGCCTTGTACTGGTCGGCATCCTCGCAATCCTCCACGTAATGCAGGCCGTCGCTGATGCCGACCTGGTTGCTGATGTGGCTTAGCATCGCGGTGGCAAGGTGGTATCGCGTGAGGTCGGGCTTACCACCCTCTTCTTCCGGCTCGTCGACGAACTTCTCCTTGTTCTCTTCCAGAACCCTCTTGCGGATGTCGTCGCCGGGGTATCCACACAGCTGCAGGAAGTAGTACTCGAGTATCTGCCGGATGACGTTCATAACCGGAATCGGCGAGCTGAGCTCGGCAAGCTCATCCCAAAGGGCGGCATAGCTGTTCTGAACCGGGTTGTAGTTTTCGGCGCATCCGTCCTCGCCCTTCTTGGCGCAGAGCTTGATGGTCGAGGTGTTGTCCGCCTTGCGGATGATGTAGAACGAGACGTAGCGGTTGTTCTGCACCTGGTCGTAGGTGACCTCGCGGTGGAAATAGACGTTGTGCGTCATCACGAAGAGCTGCTTGATGTCGTCCCCCTCGATGCGGTTTCCCTCGTAGTCGACGTTGTTGGCGCAGCTCTGAATCATAGTGCGCACGAGCGCGCCGACGATGAACAAGGAGCTGCTGTCCATACTTGATACCGGGTCGTCGATGACCACAATCTTCTTCTTCGCGCCGTCGGGGTTGTCGCTTCCGAAGACGAGCTGGTAGAAGTAGAGAAAGGCGATGAAGTTGCGCTCGCCCTCGCTCAGTTTGTCGGCGACCATGCCGTTTTCGCGTATGACCTCGTAGACGTTTTGTGCACCGCTCTGCTCGCGGAGCGTGAACCCCTGGAAGCCAGCATCGGCCAGCATCGCGTTGATGGACTCGGCTGCGACAGAGGTGTTCACGACCCGCTTGTTCAGCTCCCGAATCTCGGCGCGCAGGCCGCGTGCCGTTCTATTCGCCTCGTTTATGGTGTCGTTTGCCGCGTCGATGCTTGCCTTGAGCTTGTCGGACTTGTCCTTGTGCTCGGATACGGCTTCCTGCAGCAGGAAGGCCACATGCTTCCACACGCGTGCCTTGCACCCTTCTTGGGCGGTCTTCTTGGAGCCGACCACATCGTTGTTAGCCTGTATTTTCTTGTTCAGCTCGTCGATGACAGTGCCGATTTCGATGAGAAGAGAGTCAGTGTCCTCGAGCGAGACCTCCTTGGTCGGCTCCTTCACCTTGGCGGCGATCCGCTGCGAGTTTGTCTTCACCCGGCTGTCAAGAAGCTCGACCTTCGCCTTGTAGTCATCGAGGTCGAGTGCAGGCATCGCGCCGTCGAGGTTGGCTCGAAGTTGGCGGACGATGCCGGGCATCTCGGCGTCGTAGGAGGACTGGAGCGTCGCGAGCGCCTCTATATCGCGGCCATACTGTTCGTCGAAGCTGGCTGCCAGGGTGGCCTCAAAGTTCTTCGGGAGGTCTTGCTGGCAATAGGGGCACTTTCCCTTGGCGGCCTCGCTGTAGTGCTCGTGCCCTTGACGTACCCAGTCGGATGCGTTGATGGCGTTCATGAACCGCGCGAATTCGGTGTCGCTGCTGCTAATCACTCGCTGCGCCAGCAGCTCGACCCCGGGAAGCTGTCCATAGCGTGGAGCCTGGGCTACCCGGGAGAACATGCTGTAGGTTTGCGCGGTCTTATCGTAGGCGACTCGGTAGGTTTCGCCGAGCTCGGCCAGGTCTTGCTCCTCGACATCCGAGAGCGTGAGCACATGATCGGCGAAGGGCCGCTTAGTCTTCTTCCCAACGAATGCCTCTGGGAACTCGTCGCGTAGATCTGCTGTCAGCTTCCAGACTGCCTCTTGGAAGCTCGTTGCCAGCTGGGATTCGCTGCCCTTGCAGGCCTCGAGTTCCTCGGTCGCCTTGCGACGGGCCTCATCTTCTGCATCAGCTAGTTTGGTTTTCTCGTCTATCTGGTCTTGAATCTGTATGTTTTCCTCGGCCATCATGAACACGCCGGGGAGGTCTCCCATGGTACGGAAGTTGTCGTCGATGAACTCCTGGCCATACACGAGCATGTCGTAATCATCAGCGTTCTCGCCGCTGGCCCACGTGACGCCCTCTCCGCTGGCGATGGCGCGTGCGATGGTCGTCTTGCCCACGCCGTTCCTGCCGTACAGAAAGTTGATGAGGGTTGGCTCGATAGTCTCGTTGTCGTATGTAGCGTCGTTCAGCCTGATGCCCACGATGCCGCTTTGTATCTTGCCTCTATCCATAAAGCGCATCCTTTCGAGGGTCTATTCGTGGATCTTCCCTTGGCGGAGCCACTCGTCCACCTCGGAGATCTTGAACTTGTATCGCTTGCCCGCGCGGTAGAACGGCAGCTTGCCGCTCTTAATCCAGCTGCGGACGGTATCCGTGCTCACGCTGAGGTGTTCGGCGATGTCCTCTAGGTTCACCCACTTCTCGACTTCGTTGTTGCCGTTCGTGTTGTCCACGACCTTGCCTCCGCTCTTCCTGACTCACTTGCCTTACAAAACCGAAAACACGTCCACTCCGACATCCAGCATCGCTTGCTGGATGTCTGCCTTCTTTATCGTCCAATGCGTGTCGTCCAGCTCGTTCATGAGCTGCGCGACCCTGATCCCCAGAGCGGGTGCGGCTTCCAGTAGCGCCTTCTGGGGAATGTCTTTGATAGTCATATAGGAGACCCGGATGCCGTCCTTAGCCACCGAGACGTCGGTGATTGCCCCCATCGCGGCGAGCTGCGTGTCTCCGGGCCTGCCATATCGTTCGTTCACGCCTGCGAAGACGCAGGGATACGTCTTGACCTTGTCGAGCACAGCTGGATCGCTCAGGGGATGGGCGGCCCTCACCTTGTCGTCAATGCACCTGCAAAGCACCTGCCGCCTATCCAGGAGAAAGCTCCCCTCGTAAAACGAGAAGTCCTCATCCTCGACGACGAAGAGGTTGTAATGGCTGAGGTTGAACCGCATGCTCTGCCTCTTCTGCCTTCGGTCACCCGACGGCATGATTGAGACCACTACCGAGTTCTGGTTGATCGTCCCGCTATTGTTCAATACGGTGCCGACGTCGCTGTTGAAGTTGTAGATTGCCTGTCGCCCGTCGGGGACGGAGATCTTCCGATCAAGCCTTGGGGCGAGTTCATCAGTCATCGCGTTCGCCCCCGTAGTAATTGTTAGTGATGGTGCCGGTGTTCGTCTTCACAACACCGACGCTGCCGTGGAAGTTCATGACGATGGGATTGTTGACGTTCTGCTCGACCCCACCTGCCTCCGGCGCTTCGAATACGACCGGGTTGACCACCTCGGCGGTGGGTGATTCGTCGTCTAGAGCTTCAGCGAGTTCCGCCTCGCAATGCGTCAGTTGGAACATCCGGCCTTCGTCTGACCAGAGCTCGCCGGTGTATTCGCGCTTCCCGCCGCCACGTGATGGAGACCAATGGTCGACCGTCTGCTTCCCCCTCGTGTTCTCCCCGGCCTTGCAGACCGCATAATGGTAGACCCCGAGGAGGAGCGCCTCGAAGCAGTACTCTTCCATCGCGAGCAACTGGGTCTTCGAGATGGCAGCACCGCTTTCCAGAGCATTGAATAGCGTGTCGTCAGCGATGCTGCCGTCTATCTCAATAAGACCGATCAGGGCACGGACAAGTTTCTCGTCCTTCCGCGACTCGGTATTTGTCTCCAGCATCTTCGATACGAAAATCGCCATGCGCTCGAGCGCGGCTTGGTAGTTCTCACCCATAAGCCACTGGAACTCGGATTTGAACTCGTCGTCACCAAACGGGAGGATCGCACTCCCGTTCTTCTTGCATAGCTTGTAGTCGGCCACGTCGCTCTTCAGGGTGTGCTTCTTCGGCTCTTCGTAATGGGGCCTGACGATGCGAATCAACCCGACGGCGATGTCCTTGTCCGTCAGGTTGTCGCTCTCGCCACGATAGTGCTCCCGTGCCGAGAGCCGTTGCTTTCTCGCCTTAAGCAGCAACATCAAGAATGTCCCGCCGCACAGGCGTTGCTCGACTCGTCCCGTCAATGCACCCCGCCTAGCCATCGCCAACGTTGCGAACGTTGCGAACTCTACGAACTATGGCCGACCAACTCAGCGAACTGTCAGGTGCCCTTGTGAGAGATCACGAGGGCACAGCGCCGGTTGCCCACAGTGTTCCTGGCGGACTTGCTGAACCAACAATTCCTAGCAAATCCGACTAAACCGGAGTTTAACACACACGGCAATTCCGGCACAACGACCTGCAACGGCAACCCCGCCGACCGACCCCTCCTGGTCTCTCACGCCAATCGACGGCCTGAGAGACAGGAGAGCAAATGGACAGGACGAGGAAGCCGCTCCAAGCGAAGGCGGAGGAAGTCGGGGTTTCTGCGGAAACCGGTGCCCCCACCAAGGCAACGCAACGAAAAGAGCGTTGCAACAAGCAAAAGCGCATCTACTTGAAGAACAGGAGGGAATGGGTCGAGGTCGGCGAGTCGTTCTATTACGATTACATGCTCAAATGCGATGCGCACCGTAAGAGGATGCAATCACACGGCAGGTGCATCTGTCCCAGGAGGCGTTTCTGGCTCTGCGATACAGACTGCCTGGCCTGCGAGTTCCGCCGCGCGGGTGACGTGCTCTCGCTCGACCAGGGGCTTGACGAGACCGGCAGCGATCTCTCGCTGCTCGACACGCTCGAAGACACCGCCCCCAGCATCGAGGACATCGTGGCCGACTTCGACGAGCTGTCGGGCCTTCTGCACGAGCTCGCCCAGATCATGCCAGAGGCCATCAAGGTCGGCATCCTGCGCGAGCAGGGCCTCACCGAGTCCGCCATCGCAGCCGAGCTGGGCATCCCGCGCACCACGCTGCGCTCCCGCCTCGCCAAGGCCCGCGAGCAGCTGGCCCAGGAATACCCCGACATCCTCTAGCCCCTCGCCCCGGCTGCCCACAGGTGGCCGGGGCCTTCTTCTGCACGAATTCCCGTCCTTCTTCGTCAACCGGCACGGCCCGCCTCCAGGGGATGTCGAAGGGCGCGACCCGAGGAGGTGAACCACATGCCCACCACGAACAAGAGCCCTGCCCAGGAGGCAGCGGACGTGCTGGCCTCGATAAGCCGAGTGTCGACGCGTCTGGCAGGGCGGCTAGAAGCCCTGGCAAAGCAAGGCCAATCCGAGGAGAAAGGACAAGAAGGTGACGAACGAGGAGATCATCGCGGCCATCCGCGACATCAAGAGCGCGACCAGCTACATTGACGCGGTCGTAGACCAGGTGGCAGAGGCGCTGGGCGGCCAGAACGCGCAGGCACCCGAGCCGCAGCCCGAGCTCAAGCTCGAGGACGTGCGCGCAGTGTTCGCGAACAAGTCCCGCGCCGGGTTCACGGCCCAGATCCGCGAGATGCTCAAGCGCCACGGCGCTGCCAAGCTCTCCGAGGTCGACCCGTCGCACTACGCGGCGCTGCTCGCCGAGGCGGAAGGCCTGGGCCATGAGTAGCCATGCGCTGCTGAGCGCATCTTCGGCACACCGCTGGATCAACTGCCCGCCGTCGGCACGCCTGTGCGAGCAGATGGAGGACAGGCCCAGCGCCTACGCCGCCGAGGGAACCGACGCCCACGCCCTGTGCGAGCACAAGCTCAAGGCCGCGCTCGGCGTGCCCACGCAAGACCCCACGCCCACGCTCGCGCACTACGACGCCGACATGGAGGAGCACGCCTGCGGCTACGCCGACTACGTGCTCGGTCGCGTCGAGGAGGCGAGGCGCGCATGCGCCGATCCTGTGGTGCTCGTCGAGCAGCGCGTCGACTTCTCCCGCTGGGTCGAGGGCGGCTTCGGCACCGCTGACTGCGTCATCGTGGCCGACGGCACGCTGCAGGTCATCGACTTCAAGTACGGCATGGGCGTGCTCGTGGATGCCAAG
>ERZ773069.1189-NODE-1189-length-15450-cov-68.055083_pt1 | contig 15450 bp, 9 predicted proteins | sample MGYA00580619_ERZ773069 | MGnify/ENA primary metagenome ERZ773069 (study PRJEB29015, sample SAMEA2738007) | human oral metagenome | biome: human oral; feature: human-associated habitat; material: dental | place: China | collected 2108 ...
CTCATCCGTAACATGGTGTGTAGCCGCTGTACCAACAGTACTGTGGGCTGAACTTCTTGGCTACGAAGGATCTGATGAAGAAAAAATTGATCAACTATGGCTTACATTATTAAAATTATGCCGTCTCAACGACGTAGAACCAAAAGAAACATATGCGCATCATATGGCTAAGCTACGTCATCGTCGCGAAGCATTAAACGCTCTTGATTTAAAAGCATTGCGATACACATGTGAAAATGGCACAGATTTACTTCTCGAATTACCAGAAGACCATATTTGGCAAGGTGGCGAAGAGTTCTCCAAAGAGGGTATCAAATTTAATGCCAATATACCTACAGAAGAGGTATTCTGTGCACCTCAATGGAATGGTGTAAATGGTAAAGTAGTTAGTACAAAACCACTTATCTACCAAGGCAATCCTATTTCTAACTTCTCCTTTACCTTTGAAAACGGTAAAATTGTTGATTACACGGCTGAAGAAGGGTTAGATATTCTTAAAGAACTCATCGAAACAGACGAAGGATCTCAATATCTTGGTGAAGTAGCCCTCGTGGATCACTATAGTCCTATTAGCCAATCCAATAGAATTTACTATGAAACATTATTTGATGAAAATGCATCCTGTCATTTAGCAATTGGTGCAGCATATCCAACTTGTCTAAAAAATAGCGACGGTTTATCTGAAGATGAACTCAAAGAACGTGGTCTCAACCACTCTCTCGCTCATGTGGACTTTATGATTGGTCATGAAAACATGAATATTAAAGGCATTACAAAAGACGGCCAACAAGTAGATATCATGATCGACGGCCGCTTATTGGTATAACACACAACATATAAAAGGGATGGTACATCCTCCGTAAGCTCCACCGGCCGGGTCTGACTCCGGCCTTCGGCCTCCGCAGGGCCAAAGTCGCTTTCGAAGGATACACCATCCCTCTTTTATCTATTATAGTGTTATTTCCAATACACGGCCCGTCGATTGATATTCAATAATATCTACACCGGCCGTCTTTAGCATACGTTTTGAAGCCTTAACCTCTTTAGTATCTTTATACAAATCATCTCGATAGATAACGGCTTTTATGCCGCTTTGGATGATAGCCTTTGCACATTCATTACAAGGAAACAGTGTTACATAAATCTTAGAACCTTCTAAAGAGCCACCGCGATAGTTTAGAATCGCATTTAATTCACTATGAACGGTATAGAAATATTTATTATCATCCGCCGTATCCCGTTCCCACGTAAAATCATCATCACTACAATTTAAGGGCATGCCATTATAACCGATGGATAAGATCTTATTATCATTGCTGACGATACAGGCCCCCACTTGTGTATTAGGATCTTTGGATCGTTGCGCAGCCAAAATAGCAACGCCCATAAAGTATTCATCCCAAGAAATATAATCGCTACGTTTTGCCATAATAACCTCTCTAGATAATAAAGCCCCCTTCTACTTATGTAGTTGGGGGCTTTCATTATATTAACAAATCATATATAGAAATATTATTTTACAACGATATTCACAAGTTTACCTGGTACGTAGATAACCTTGACGATTTGTTTACCTTCTGTAAATTCTTGAACACGGCTGGATTCTTTAGCCAATGCTTCCAATTCTTCTTTCGTAATATTCACGGAAACAGTTAATTTATCGCGAACCTTACCATTAACTTGGAGAACCACTTCTACTTCGTCTACTTCAAGAGCAGATTCTTCGTATGTTGGCCAGTTCATAGTATGAACGGATTCAGTTTCGCCAAGTTCATGCCACAATTCTTCTGTAATATGTGGCACGAATGGAGCTAATAACAACACGAGATTATGTGTTAACTCATTAGCAAGATCAGCATTTACGGATTCTGCTTTATCCTTGTGTGCATACATAGCATTAACAAGTTCCATAATCGCACTAATTGCCGTATTAAAGTTGAAGTTATTATCTAAATCTTCTGTAACCTTTTTGATAACACGGTGTAATTCGCGGCGTAATGCCACTTCGTCTTTTGTAAGATCACCCGTATGATTTTCTTTTGCTGCTTGGTCATAGGCATCAACAATACGCCATACGCGACCTAAGAAACGATAGGAACCTTCAACACCTTGGTCACTCCAATCAAGATCGCGGTCAACTGGTGCGGCAAACAAGATGAATAAGCGTGCTGTATCTGCACCGTACTTATTGATAATTTCTTCTGGAGAAACCACATTGCCTTTAGATTTAGACATCTTGCTGCCTTCTTTAAGTACCATACCTTGTGTCAAAAGACCACGGAATGGTTCGTTAGCTTCGATGAGGCCTAAATCATGGATAACTTTCACAAAGAAACGAGAGTATAACAAGTGCAAGATAGCATGTTCAATACCACCGATGTATTGGTCAACGTTCATCCAGTAATTAGCAATTTTGGAATCGAATGGTGCTTTATCGTTCAATGCGTCAGTGTAACGCAAGAAGTACCAAGATGAATCGATGAATGTATCCATAGTATCTGTTTCACGACGCGCAGGGCCACCACATTTAGGACATTTAGCGTTCATGAAAGCTTCGGATGTTGCCAATGGGGATACAGCACCGGATTCAAATTTAACATCTTCAGGAAGACGTACAGGCAATTCTTCTTCTGGTACGAGTTGTTCACCACATTTGTCACAATATACAACAGGAATTGGCACGCCCCAATAACGTTGGCGAGAGATAAGCCAATCGCGAAGGCGGAAATTAGTTTTACCTTCACCGATACCGCGTTCATGGAGTGCAGCCGTAATATTTTTACGAGCCTCTTCAGATGTTTGACCATCAAATTCACCAGAATTAATCAACACGCCATCTTCGTGGTCAGATTCTTCCCATGTATCGAAATTGTAGTTTTCACCATTGTGAGAAACAACAGGTTTAATAGGCAAATCGTATTTATGAGCAAATTCCCAGTCCCGTTCGTCATGAGCAGGAGAACCCATAACTGCACCAGTACCATAATCTACGAGAACATAGTTAGCAATCCAAATAGGCACTTGTTCACCAGACATAGGATTTACTGCATAGGAACCGGTAAACATACCTTCCTTAGGTGCTTCTGTAGACGTGCGGTCGATGTCGCTCATGTTGCGCATACGCGTGATAAAAGCATCTAAATCAGTTTTGTTAGGTGCTTTTTCAATTAAACGTTCTACATATGGATGTTCAGGAGCCAATACAACGTAACTTACGCCGTAGATTGTATCTACACGAGTCGTATATACAGAAATACGTTCGTTAATGGATGGCACATCAAAAGAGAATTCTGTACCTTCAGAGCGACCGATCCAATTCTTTTGCATCAATTTAACGCGTTGAGGCCAACCATCGAGTGTATCGAGATCATCTAACAAGCGATCTGCATATTCAGTGATACGGAGGAACCATTGAGATAAATCTTTTTTCTCTACAGGATTATCACAACGCCAGCAAAGACCATCAATAACTTGTTCGTTAGCTAATACAGTGTGGCATGTTTCACACCAGTTAACCTTTGCTTCTTTTTTATACGCTAAACCTTTTTTATAGAATTGTTCGAAGAACCATTGTGTCCATTTATAGTAATCTTCCTTACATGTTGCAACTTCACGGTCCCAATCATAGGAAAGGCCCAATGCTTTTTGTTGTTTTTTCATGTTCTCAATATTATCAAGAGTCCATGTTTTAGGTGCAATACCATGTTTAATAGCTGCATTTTCTGCAGGCATACCAAAGGAATCCCAGCCCATTGGATGCAATACGTTAAAACCATTCATTTTCTTAAAACGCGCTACTACATCGCCGATGGAATAGTTGCGCACATGGCCCATATGCAAATTGCCAGATGGATATGGGAACATTTCTAATGCATAGTATTTCTCTTTACTTTCGTCATATCCAGTTTTAAAAGTATGGTTCTCATCCCAGTACTTTTGCCACTTTTTCTCAATATCTTGGGCTACATATTTTTCGTTCATGTAGGTGCCTCCTCAAATCTGTTTGTGATTCTAATTAATAGTATTATTGTACTACTTCGTACCATAAACCGTCAATTTATCTACTTTTTTACTACTTGAACAGCGGGAACGATAGACTCTATATCATTATCAACCTTTTGCTTTTCATTCACAGTCTTAGCATTCGCTTTTATACGTTCTTTAGATGCTTTAGCTTCGGCTTTCGCCTTTTCTTTTGCAGCTTTAGCTTCTGCTTTTGCCTTCTCCTTAGCTGCTTTAGCTTCTGCTTTCGCCTTTTCTTTAGCTGCTTTTTCAAGAGCCTTACGTTCAGCCTTTGTTAATGTTTTTTCAACAACTGGTGCTGTGTTAGGTGTACCTTTACCTAAATCAACGCCTTGAATCATTGTAATCGTATTATCATCTTCAAAGCCTTTACGCCATGCAGCAAAGCCGGCCAATTGTAATTCTTTCACTAAATTTAATTTATATCCTAAGGATTTATTATCTTCAAACCAAATCTTATCGGTACCACTAGTTGTTGGAATAGCTGCATAATAAGATTTTAACGTATCATTCCAAATAATATTCGATGCGTGATTTGTAAAATAAGATGATTCATTTTTAATAGCCAATGTTTCACCTCGTGCCACACCGCCTGATTCATGCCAAATTCGAGTGTAAAATGGAATGCCAAGAACAAGCTTATGACTTGGTACCTCTTGCAACATCTTCTCAGCATGATCGCGTACCCACGGATAACTTGCAACCGGTCCTGCCGTAGTGCTCTTAGCCCAAGTTTCATCATAAGCCATCAATACCACATAATCTACACTATTAGCGAAGGACTTACGGTCATATACAAGAGACCAATTTGGACTATTGGAATATCCCGTTACATCTACAGAGGATTGAATATTATATTTATGTAATTCGTCAGCTAAGTATGCTACGAATCTAGTCAATTTTTGACGGTCAGAATAGTCTACATTTTCAAAGTCAAAATTGTATCCATCAAATCCATAAATATAAGCATATTGAATGAGATTTTGAGCATATTTCTTCCACACTGCTTCATCAGCTAAGATACCACTCGTAAAGTCCGGATCAAAACGATTTGTAATAAGCGGCCACACATGATATCCGTTGGCCTTATATGCTTTTACATAGTCCAAATTAATAGTAGGACTAGATTCTAAACCAAGGCTATGCAATTTGAACCAACTTGGCGAGATGATGTTATCTCCGCTGGCATTCAATTTTTTCGCATACGGAGCATCTTGATTAGGCCATGGATCAAAGGCCCAAGATAGAGAACCTTGGACAGGTTTATTTTGCAATACTTGCATCGTCTCTGGTGCAGCGGTCAATTGAACGTGGTCACCATCCTTAGTATAGGTGACGCCTATCAACGGTGTTGTATTTTCTACATCAACATACTCGGCACCATCCCGCTTGGTAATCGGCAATTTAACCGGCTCTCCAACGGCTTTAGGATTCATCGTAATAGTTGTACCATTCAGTTCTAGCTGTGGCACATAGATTGTATAAGATGTCTTATACTGATTGGCCTCATAATTACGGTTGGTCGTATTTAAATATTGTTGTAATGGCACCAACACCTCAGCCTGAACAGTATTACCAGAAATACTAGATAATACAGCGCCTGTTAAGGCAGTAACCATAGCAAATTTACGTAACATGTATGTCTCCTATAATTTATGCTGACTAGCTTTTGTTTACATAACAATTTCTATATTATATCATACATATATCGACACTTATAATTTCTATGCTCATAAAAGCATGAACGTTTATTCATAAAGGAGTTCATATGCATCAATATCTATTTTTCATAGGCGATTTCCCGATTAGAGCCTACGGGGTCATGTTAGCACTAGCTATCATTAGCGGTGCCTCTGTAGCCTATTTCTTACTCAAAAAAGACGGTCGCGGGTGGCACGAGCACATTATTGATTTCTCCATTACAGTCGCTATAGCAGGTCTTATCGGCGCCCGATTATGGGACGTGTTTTTCTTCGATTGGCAATATTACGGCAATCATCTCCTCGAAATTCCTTTCGTATGGCAAGGCGGTATGGCCATCCAAGGTGGTGTTGTACTCGGTACATTAGCAGGTTATTGGTATCTAAGAAAACATAATATCGATTTCTGGGCCTTTGCCGATATTTTTGCGCCAGCCCTCATTTTAGCTCAATCGGTTGGGCGTATGGCTAATCTGTTTAACGGTGATGCCTTTGGTCATCCTACGGGTGGAAATTTTGGTATTCTCTATCCTGAAAGCACCCTTGCATACCGCACCTATGGTAATCAGCCATTGTGGCCAGCTGAAATTTGGGAAGGCCAAATCGATATTCTAATCTTCGTGATTTTACTACTCTTTAGCTCATTCAAACATGCTAAAGGACAAGTGTTCGTTCTATACGCTATCTTGTATTCCGCAGCGCGATTCTGCTTAGAATTCTTACGCGGTGATTATGTAAACCTCACAATGGGACTTAAATCAGCACAGATGACGAGCCTCATTGTTATGATTGTAGGTATCTGTTTATTTATCTACTTTGGTTATCTAGATAAAAAGCAACAAGGTGGGGCTGAAATAGTACCAGAAGCACCACAAAAACAAAAGAAACGTAAATAACAAAATCCTTCATTCACGGATACACAACATCCATGAATGAAGGATTTTTTATATCTATTCAATTATTCTACAGATAGACTATGAGCGACAACCATCATTTACAGTTGCTCTTGTGCCTTTAATGCATCAAGTTCTTCTAATGCACGATTGGCAATGAGAGCATTTTTCTCTTTTTTCTTACGAATCCGTTGAGGCCATGATTCCATAATACCAAAATTAACATTCATAGGTTGGAAATTAGATCCTTCATAGGAAGATATATAGTGGCTCAATGATCCGATAGCTGTCGTTTTAGGGAAGTTGATAAATGCATTATCATCAAGGTATCGTTTTACCTGTAACCCTACCATGAGTCCTGATGCGGCTGATTCAAGATACCCTTCTACACCTGTCATTTGACCAGCAAAGAATAGTCGATGATCAGACTGTAATTGGAATGCATGATTGAGCAATTCTGGAGAATTGATATACGTATTACGATGCATCACACCATACCGAATAAATTCTGCATTTTCTAGGCCAGGGATTAAGCCAAATACGCGTTTTTGTTCGCCCCATTTTAAATGAGTTTGGAACCCTACGAGGTTAAACATAGTGCCCTCTTTATTTTCCTTACGCAATTGAACTACCGCATAGGATTCTTCATTGGTACGCTTATCCACTAAGCCTACTGGTTTCAATGGACCATAGCGCAATGTATCCTCTCCACGAGATGCCATGATTTCCACAGGCATACAACCTTCAAAATAGATTTCCTTTTCAAAATCCTTAGGCTGTACAGCCTCAGCATGGGTCAATTCGTGCCAGAAGTGTTTATACTCTTCTTCATTCATAGGGCAATTAAGATAGTCAGCATCGCCTTTATCGTAGCGAGACGCAGCAAACACCTTATCATAGTTAAGAGACTCTGCGATCACAATAGGGGCCGCTGCATCATAGAAATAAAAACCCGTATTACCGGTTAATTCTCTAATGGCATTACCTAGTGTTTCAGATGTTAATGGACCAGAAGCAAAGATAACGGTTCCTTTTGTAGGGATAGATGTCACCTCTTCATGATGCACTGTAATGTTAGGGTGACTTTTTATCTTATCAGTTACCATAGCACTGAATAGATGACGGTCAACCGCTAAGGCACCACCAGCAGGTACAGCTGTTGCATCTGCACATTCCATAATTAACGAGCCTAATCGACGCATTTCTTCCTTTAGTAGACCAACAGCATTCTCTATATTACCAGCGCGCAAAGAATTGCTACAAACTAGTTCAGCAAATTGATCCGTTTGATGGGCCGGAGAACTCTTTACAGGACGCATTTCATATAAATCGACAGCAACACCACGATTGGCAAGTTGCCACGCTGCTTCAGAACCAGCTAAGCCAGCCCCTATAACAGTAACTCTATTTTCACTCACTCTTTGTATCCTCTTCTTTCTGTACTGAATCATCAGACTTTTTCTTTCTCGTTTTCTTAGGCGGTCTAGTTGGACATGTCTCATTGGAGCAGAATTTCTTCGTCGTACCATTTTTATATGATTTTTCAACGATAATGCTGCCACATGTATTGCAGAACTCATGAGTAGGCTTATCCCATAACGTAAAATCGCATTGTGGATAACGATTACAACCATAGAAGATACGACCACGCTTAGATTTCCGTTCTACGATTTCCCCTTCACCGCATTTAGGACAAGCAACACCGGTACCAATCGTAACCGGTTTAGTGTTCTTGCATTCTGGGAAGTTAGAACATGCTAAGAATTTACCATAGCGACCGAATTTATAGACCATAGGATGACCACAAAGCTCACAGGTTTCATCACTTTCCATGGATGCGATTTGAATTTTGTCTACATCGCTAGCATCATCCAATTCTTGCTTAAATATATTGTAAAAATCAGTCAATACCTTCACATACGTATCCTTACCATTAGCGATGGCATCGAGCTCCTCTTCAAGTTCTGCAGTAAACCCAGTGTTGATGATTTTTTCAAAATAGTCCACTAAAAAGTCTACTACTACAAAGCCGAGTTCTGTAGGTATGAATTGTTTATTATTTGTTTCTACATAGTTACGGCTAACGATAGTATCTATAATTGGCGCATATGTACTTGGGCGACCAATGCCTAATTCTTCCAATGTTTTGATAAGGCTTGCTTCAGAATATCTAGCAGGCGGTTGCGTAAAATGTTGTTCTGGGTCGATAAGTACAGTTTCCACCACATCAGATTTCTTCAACGCTGGTAATTGTGGCGTATCTTCTTTCTTACTATCTTCATAGACTGCACTAAATCCAGGGAATAACACACGAGAACCAGTTGCCTTAAAGGTATAAGTATCATCAATATCTAGTTCAATGGTAGTGGACTCATTTTGTTGTGGTGCCATTTGGCTAGCCATAAAACGATTCCAAATCAGTGTATATAACTTTAGTTCATCGCGATTTACAAATGGTTCTACCATTTTAGGTGTCAATTCAAGAGATGTAGGACGAATGGCTTCATGCGCATCTTGAGCTGATTCCTTCTTACCATATACATTCGGTTTAGCAGGGCAATAGTCATCGCCATAGGTTCTCTTAATATAGACTCTTGCCTGTTCTTGCATATCTTTGGATATACGTGTAGAGTCTGTACGCATATAGGTAATTAAACCTACGTGACCATAAGAACCGATTTCCAAACCTTCATATAAATGTTGAGCAATCATCATGGTCCGTTTAGCCCCAAAATTAAGCTTACGAACACCATCTTGTTGCAATGAAGATGTGGTGAAAGGCGGAGCTGGTTTACGGCTTCGTTTACTTTTCTTAACAGATGTAACAGTAGCCGTATGGTCCGCAATAGCCTTTTGGATTGCTACTGCATCTGCTTCACATGTAATATCTAGTTTGTCGCCATTTACATGAGTTAGTTCAGCGGCAAACTCTTCATTAGTTTTCGTCTTAAATTGTCCTTCAATAGACCAAAATTCTTGAGGTACAAAAGCTTGTATTTCACGTTCTCGTTCACAAATGAGACGTACAGCTACGGATTGAACACGACCAGCGCTCAAACCTTTGCAAACCTTTTTCCATAATAGGGGGCTCAATTTATACCCTACAATGCGGTCTAATACACGACGGGCCTGCTGAGCATCAACCATGTTCATATCCACAGTACGTGGATGCTCCAAGGCCTCTGCAACAGCAGTTTTCGTGATTTCATTGAAGGTAATACGACAATTAGATGTGGTATCCACGTTTAGAATGTATGCTAAATGCCAAGAAATAGCTTCTCCTTCGCGGTCCGGGTCAGTTGCGAGCAATACGGCGCTACTTTCATCGGCATGGGCCACCAAATCGTCAATCACCTTTTTACGTGCTACCAGATTACTATATCGTGGGGTAAAGTCATGATCAATGTCGATACCCATTTGAGATTTAGGCAAATCCCGAAGATGGCCCATACTGGCTTTTACAATATAATTAGGGCCTAAAAATTTCTCGATAGTCTTAGATTTAGCCGGTGATTCCACAATGACAAGGATTTTACCATCCGGATTATATACGCGAGGTTTTCGTTGCTCTGGTGGCATCGATGTAGCAACAATCGATTTGTCGCGTACAATACCAACTGGTGTCAACGCTTCTTTTGCTACCTTTTTATTAATCGTAGTCTTTTTCTTTTTTGTTTCTTGTTTTGGTTCTTTCGGTTCCCCAATAACGATAGATCGTTTAATGGACAAGTACATCACTCCCGATTATGTTAATATAGCCCTTAGAATGAACCTTCTCAATCATATGTTTCATTTCAAGGTCTAATAAAATACTTTGTAATCGTTGTAATGGAATGTGTGTTTTCTTGATTAAATCGCCTACACTAATACATTGATCGGTAGGAATTGTACTCAACACGACCTCCCATTCCACCTTAAAGCTTAACACATCGGGCCCTTGCGTATCAACTACACGGGGCTTTAACTCATAATCCTCGATTATATCTTGTGCTTTCGTCAATATATTAGCCCCTTGGCGCATGAGCCAGTGATTGCCCTCCGCTACATTGCTTAAAATACTGCCAGGCACCACATAGATTTCACGTCCTTCATTGGCGGCCATATCAGCCGTTATCAGAGACCCACTGCTCGCCTTGGCCTCTACTACGATGATGATTTGTGAAAGCCCACTAATAATGCGATTCCTTGCGGGAAAATGGACTCCTGATGGCGGTGTACCGGGAGGATATTCTGATACTAATAAACCATTGTTCTTAAGAACGGCATCAAATAACCGTTTATTCTCCGGTGGGTATACAATATCTAAACCGCATCCCATAACAACGATTACTTGTCCCTTTGCCGCTAAAGCACCTTCATGGCTATGACTATCTATACCCCGTGCACCACCGCTGACTATGGCCACATTATACGCAGCTAGTTCCTTACCTATCCGCAGTGCCACATTACGACCATAATCGGAACATTTTCGAGCTCCCACCATGGCAATTTTCATTGTCTCATCATCTAATAGCGATACATTTCCTCTCACAAATATGACGGCTGGCGGATTGTATATCTCTTGCAAATGCCCAGGGAATAATACGTCAAGGTACGTAATATATTCTATATGCCAGTTCTTAAGAGCCTTATAGATAGTCCGTAATCGTTCGTCGGTCGCCTCTTTCTCGATTTGCCTATATTTTGTGGATGGAATGCCTAGTATTGTCGTTAGGTTCTTACGATTTTGTAAAGCACACCATGCCTCATAAGGATCTCCAAACTTTTCGACTAAATCACGTATCGTAGCCGCCCCTAGTGAAGAAATACTCTGCATGGCGGCAATGTAAAAATTACTTTCATACTGTTGCTCCATCATGAACTCCTATCCTCGACACATGATATGGAATGTGTCGATACATCATCGCTTCTGAAATATGTTCGTTTTCTATATATAAGGACCCATCTAAATCTGCAATGGTTCGACTCACCTTCAGCAATCGATCAAAGCTACGCCCCGTAAAATGAAATCGTTCATATACGTCTCCTAACAAGCCCCAGCAATCATCGCGTATATTACAAAGTTCACGAATAGCGCCATGTGGCAAGGCACCATTTGACTTAAATGGTTGGTCTTGGAAACGTTCTAATTGCATCTGGCGCCCTTGCTCCACGAGTTGTTTCATAGCTGCACTGCTCATAGAATCAGAATCCATACATAACATATCGTTAAAACTAGGTCTCTCTACAAGGATGAATAGATCTATGCGGTCCAATATAGGCCCAGATATTTTATGCTGATATCTTTCTAACTCTGTAGAGCTACAAACACACTCCTTATGGGTGTCCCCATAATATCCACAAGGACATGGATTAGCGGCGAGTATACATATAAAATCTGCTGGATAGTCATAACTATTTTGTAACCGATTCACAGTAATCATATGAGATTCTAATGGTTGCCGTAACGCATCTAATACATAGCGCGAAAATTCTGGTGCTTCATCAATAAATAGCACCCCTTTATGGGCTAATGTAATTTCTCCCGGTTTTGCATTACTACCACCCCCTATGATGCTCGCCAAGGTTGCTGTATGGTGAGGACATCTAAAAGGCCGTTTAGCAATCAGCGTATTCTTTTCGAGCAACCCTGCCACATCATGAATGCGTGTTGTTTCTAGCCGCTCCTCCCAACTTAGGGGTGGTAAAATGGTTGGTAATCGTTCTGCCAACATAGTTTTACCAGATCCAGGCGGACCTATCATCATCACGTGGTGAACACCAGCAGCAGCAATAACCATGGCTCGTTTTCCTAGCTCTTGGCCTTGCACATCCTTGTAATCAATGAGGCTGTTGACTGCGTCATTACAATCGTCATCAACAGTGTCTATACGATATTCATCCGGTCGCATTATAAGTTTCACAACATCCTCTAATGTATGTGCACCATAGGATGTAATTGCTTCTATATTGTGCAGCAATGATACATTATCTCTACTGGTAAAGATTGTAAGTAGCTTATCATCAAGTGCTTTCATAGCCATACTAAGAATGCCTTGTGTCTTTTTCAGACTGCCATCTAAGGATAATTCGCCAATAAACAGAGTTGATTGTAATAATTTTGTTAGTTTAGGCTTGCGTAATCTGATTTGACCTGATGCGGCTAATACACCTATGGCTATGGGCAAATCTAATCCAGAACTACTTTTTCGTACCTCTGCAGGTCCTAAATTGACGACGATGCGTCGCATAGGAAAATCAAATCCACTATTTTTAATGGCCGCCCGTACGCGTTCTCTCGATTCTTTTACAGCTTGATTGGGGAGTCCCACGATGTCAAAGACAGGTAGCCCTTGGGATATGTCCACCTCTACTGTTACAACGACGCCATCTAAACCATCTATGGTAGCACCATAGACCTTTGCATACATAATGGGCCTCCTACAGGAAACACTGAGGCATATAGTGTACAGTGGCCTTAAGGTCCTCATGTACATATACCTCAACCACATCAAAGGACAGTTCCTTCCATTTGCGGTTCTGGGCCCGTAAATCCCGTATAAAATACATGGCTGCCTGCTTAATATGTTTCTGTTTACGTTTGGAAACTGCTTCCCGTGGCAATCCATGGGTGACACCACGACGCGCCTTAATTTCAATAAAATGATAGGTCAGCCCATTTTTGGCGATAATATCAATTTCACCTACCTTTGTTTTGTAATTGGTCGTTACAATTTTCAATCCTTGTTGCTCAATATACTGTCGAGCAATATCTTCTCCCCAATTACCAAGAGCTTTTGCATCTAATAGGTTACAATTTTGTTCACAATTCATCGTATTCATGGTTACCTCCTTATGTATATAGATGCTTTCGAATACTTATATATACAACATAAGACGGTCTGACCATGAATGTAAATAGAAAAGAGGTTCCTAATAGTCACCTAGGTGACCAATAGGAACCTCTTTTCCATAGATTTTTCATTTTTATTTCATAATTAAGTATATTATCTATTTAATTTTCTTCTCGATGCCATCCAACAATTGATTTAATCGGTTCAAAGCTTTTTCTATGCAATGGTGTCACACCTTGTTGCTCCACAGCTTCTTTATGAAGTTCTGTATAATATCCCTTATGGATACCAAAACCATAGCCAGGATACTCTTCATCGAGGCTCTTCATATATCGATCCCGCGTAACTTTTGCAATGATAGATGCTGCTGCAATATTAGCACTTTTGCTATCGCCCTTGATGATGGATTCAACAGGAATTGTTAAATCAGGTAATTTCATCGCATCCGCTACAACAGCCTCTGCCGGTACATCTAAGGTGCGAATAGCCTCGTACATCGCTTGACGTGTAGCCTCATAAATATTGAGCTCATCAATTTTTTCTGGACCATAAGAAATACAGCTAACCGCTACAGCTTCATCCATGACGATATCATACAATGCTTCACGTTTCTCTTCGGTTAGCTTTTTAGAATCATTAAGGCCTAGAATTAATGTCATAGGAGGTAAAATGACCGCAGCTACGGTAACAGGGCCTGCAATGGGACCGCGCCCGACCTCATCGACGCCAGCCACATGATATATCCCTTCATCATAGAACATGCCTTCATAGTCGTACATGCTCATCAAGCGTTGTTGTTCTTTTAGCTCTTTTTCTTGACGTTTAATATAAGAGGCTGCTAACTTTTGAACGGAACTACGAGTATCCTCTTGTGCTAATGGTAAAATTTCCAAAGCTTGTTCCGTTTCAAAAAGGGCCTTAATATCAGCTACCTTTAACTTAGCAAATATATCCTTATCCATTATGTGTTTCCTCACCATCTTCTGGATAATACGGTTCTTCATCAACTTGGTCTAGCGTAATTGTACCAAGCTTTGTATTGCGATAGTCTTGCAAAATAATGCGACACGCCTTATCAAGGTCAACAACACCACCGCTGACAAGACAGCCTCGACGACGGCCAATGCTTTCAAGAATTGTATCCACATCGGCCATCTCTTCTTCTTTTAATTTGTAGCGTTCAACCAAAATATTAGGTGTATTAGTCAATAAATGGTTTAACAATTGCTTAATTACGTGCTCTAAATCGTACACATCATCAGAGATAGCACCTGTCATAGCAAGACGTGCGGCAGCCCGTTGGTCCTCTAATTTAGGCCATAATACGCCTGGCGTATCGAGCAATTCCATATTCTTACCGATTTTAACCCATTGTTGACCACGCGTGTGACCTGCCTTATTAGCCGTACGAGTTGCTGCAGAACCAGCCAAGGAATTAATTAATGTAGATTTCCCTACATTAGGAATACCTAAGATGATGGTACGTATAGAGCGACTACGTATGCCCTTTGCTACCCAACGATCTATGATAGGTTTGCTGAGACGTTCTACAGTAGATACTAATTTTTTATTGCCCTTCCCAGATTTGGAATCGATAGCTAATACAGTTATGCCTTGTTTTGTAAAGAATTCTGTCCATTCCTTCGTTGCTTTTGCATCTGCTAAATCTACCTTATTTAACAGTACAATATGCGGTTTTTGACCAACTAACTCTAGGATGACAGGGTTCGCACTAGAACGAGGAATACGCGCATCTAATAACTCGATAACAACGTCTACCTTTTTGATGTACTCCGTTATCATACGCGTCGCTTTTGCCATATGCCCAGGGAACCAATGTACGATAGGTGAATCTGCCATAATGTCTCCTTTCTATCTATCTTATATGAATATATTTATATCTATATTTTAGCAAAAATAAAAGGCTGCCAACGGCAGCCTTTTAAGAACATTAGCGTTTTTCGCGAATACGAGCAGCTTTACCAGTAAGGTTACGTAAGT
>ERZ773069.1198-NODE-1198-length-15403-cov-2.779385_pt1 | contig 15403 bp, 21 predicted proteins | sample MGYA00580619_ERZ773069 | MGnify/ENA primary metagenome ERZ773069 (study PRJEB29015, sample SAMEA2738007) | human oral metagenome | biome: human oral; feature: human-associated habitat; material: dental | place: China | collected 2108 ...
CTCTTCTAAAATTTTTCTAATGTTTTCTTTAAAAATCGTATCAGCTTTTGTCATTTTTCGCTCATTTCCAAGTATTCTCGGGTTGTCCGAATAAAACTTTCATAGAAACCTTGAATTGGCCAAGCGTCCATACTTTCGTAAATATGTTTGATTTCAACGAAAGTGGTTAGGCCTTCGATGTCGAAAATCACATCTCTGTTGTGACAACTTACGATTTTGCTAAGTGTTCCCTTAATGTTTTTTACATAGAAGTTTATGAACAGTTGACCATCTTCGAAATATTCTTCAAGAGTATATTCATGGATGTAGTTATCGGCGTTATATAAAAAATGCAAGCATTGTTCGGGGTGAGTATTTTGAAATGTTGAAATTATTTGATTAACGATTTCATATAGTTCTTTTTTGTATTTCTCGGTTAATTGTGGAAGACTGTTTTTAGCGAAGTTCCACTCGTCATAAATGGCGAGTGACTCGCGGAAGGTTCTTCTTGGAAAGACGGTTAGGTCGATGATATTTGGCATTGTACGCCTCCTCTATGGTTTTATAATCATTACATCTTTTTTAGGGATTTTATAAAGTTGATCGTCTTTAAAAATGATGTAGTGTGTTTTAGTCGAATCTTCGATTTCGACTGTCTTTGTCTTATACAGATGGTTATATGGTCGTCGTGACTGGAATGTTAAGAATTCATTTGTTTTAATAATTTCATATAGTTCGGTTGTTTTAGTATTTTGCGATGGCGTTGTAATTTTATCCATAACAAACGTTCCGATTAGGAGAACCGTTATGATACCAAAGAAGCCGGCTACTATAGCGGAAATTGTCTTTTTGGTGTTTTCGTTTTGATATAGATGCGCCCAGATCAAACTAAAAATAATAGTACAAAGCCCACTAATAACGATTGACCATACTAAATAAGGTGATTCAGGTTTGGTTTCGTACAAGAAATCGTAAAGCATATTTTAATCCTAGTCGTGTTTTTGTTATTATTATAGCACATATGGGCTTTTTTCGCAATAGAATCAGTCATTGACGTTGTTTTAGACTATTCCAAATATACTGAGAATGATTTGAGACAATAATACGATCAAATCTATAGCAGTGATACCTAAAATAAGGCTTAGAATCATTTCTAGATAGGATTGTTTTCTTTTAGTGTTATACTTATTCATTGTGATTAGTATAATGCAACAAGCTAATGATAAGAGCGATGCGAATCCAATGATGGCGTAATGGTTTGCAGGTTCTGGAAAAGTTCGAAGTAAAATAAATCCACAGAGAATGCCGTCAATAAATTCACGTTTATTTGGATCAGATAAGAATTTTTTGATTTTATTGTTCATATCATTTATGTTATCCTTTTAGTTATTCTTTGACTAATTCTTTTGGAACTTTGTATGTCTGATTGTCGGTTACAATGACATGGTTATCGGAATTCGTATACGTGATTTTCATTGTTTTGGTTTTATACAGATGATTGTATGGTTTCTTTGCGGTGAAAGTCAAGAAGTCTTTCTCTTTCGTGATTCGATAGAGATCTGTCGTTTTTGTGTTTGCGTTCGGTGTTGTGACTTTATCGTAGATGTCAAATACGAATATCATTGAGAAGATAATACTAAACAGTATACTGACAGTTATACGTTTCATATAAAACCTTTTATTGTAAAGGTCAATGGTGTTTTCTGAGACAGTATGTGATACGATAATGTCTTTTTGCAAATCGGAATCGTATCTGTATGTTTTTGATATTCGGTGTTTTTCTTTTGGGGACCGACTTAAGAAGTAATAGTATACGGAAAAACTAAGGAATATAAGTACCCAAAAGATGGCGATGGCTATGATGTAAGTGTCAACCGGTTTACTGCTGTAGAGAAATTCATAGATCATAGTTAGTATTTCTTTCTATTTTTCGTATTCACTGATAAGTTTCAGTTTGTTATCTTCGTATTTATATTTTCTTACGTATTTATGTTCAGATCCTGTTGCAATTGATGATAAGTCGTCGAGTATGTCACCGATTAAACCTCCATGACTTCGATCTTCATTGATTGTAATAGAGTCCACATGTGGATTTGTTTGGCCCGTCCATTCAAATGTGTCATTTTTGCTATCATAGAGTGCTATTTTTAATGATTGTTCAGTCGCGTCTACTTTTTTGAGGTTTACTTTTCGAGGTACGGTGATTGATTTAGTTTTAGAATGACTTTTATAGAAAATATTTCCATCATATTTGACTGTGTATTCCACATGCATTCGGGTTCCGTTATTACGAATAAGTGTTTGTCCAAATTTACTTTGACTGATTGCTTCTTGAATTGTATCTGTATATTCTTTATTAATAAGATGATTATTTTTATCGTAATATTTGATAACGACGCTATCTTTAAAGTTTTGTGTGAGTGGTTCGATTTCGACGGGTTCCGTTGAATTTATTGTTATTTCTGCTCGATTGACAGTTTGATAATTATCTTTATTTTTCTCAACAATGGAGGTTTTTATTTTTGTAATTTGGGGATCATTTATAATATCACAAGCTGTGAGAAAAACGGTTAATACGAGCATCGTAATAAAAGTTAATCTTTTCATGGGTTTTCCTTTTTTTTTATTTTTATGTTATATATGTTTACTAAGCGCAATAAGTTCACGTTGTAGTGATTCGATTTGGATGCTTGTTGCAAGTTTTGTATGTGTTGACTGCATGACGGAGACTGTTGCTAAGATATTCAGTTCTTTTGCTTTTGTGAGGATTTCTTTGTAGAGTTCGGATTTAGTAGAGCTGTTTTTGAGTAATGGAATAATTTCTTTTTCAAGCTGGTGCTCTGTAGAAATAATTCTTTCTGCATGATAGACAGTCAATGTTGTCAGTTTGCGTAATAGTGATTTAATGTTTTTATGTTTTGACATGTGGGTTCCTTTCTATTGATTTAGTAGATGATCAATATCTTTTTTATTTTGTTGTTCTTCTGTGTCTTTCTTCGCTTCAGACATATTTTTAGGTTCAACATCGGCTAAGACTTCTAGGTACAATTCTTGGAATTCGAATTTACTTGATTTATGATAAGATGTTTCGGTGAGTGATCCGCCGCGCGTTTCAATTTTAGTGATTTTGTAAGAAACGTAATTGGGATATTTCTTTGCGTTCTCTGTTTTTGTGATGTGAATATTTTCTTTTAGCAGCCTTGCGTTTACTTTAGTATTAGAATCGCCTTTATATCCGATTAATTCGCCGTAAATAAGATTATCATCGCCCATGACATCGCGAACGTCATTGTTGTTAAATTTATTGGTAGAAAGTTCATTTACAAAGGGATCGTTGATATAGTTGAAACTCCAGTTTACATTTAATTTATTTGTGTAGAGTTGTTTTTTGGTTGGTTGGATTACGATGTTTGAATCATGTACATGAGTAAACGATGGTGTGATTTTTGGTAGAAATGGCGCTTGACATAAAATCAAAATTGATAAAACACCGAATATGTAGTTTACAATGAGTAGGGTTTCTCGCAGAATTTTTACTTTTTGGAATAACATGTAGATGATAAAGGTGGTAAAAATAACGGTGAAGAGGATAGAAAATAGATTATGTGGCTGTATTAGTGAATAGTTATCGAGTTTGGGTAATATTCGAAGAGATATGTCAACAATCATTGTATAGAAGTCTAAAATCCATTGTGAAATAGTTGTCATGCCTAGTCCTTTCTACTTAGTATATGCTTTATTTGCGATTCGGCCATTCATCCATTCAGTATAGTCATCCATATAGGGTACGTTAAATTGTAATGAATTGAAGGTTTCAGCATTGAGAATACAGTCGGATAGAAGTTGTTCAATATCAGAATAAGATAATTCTGAATTAATATATAAGTCGTTGATTAGTTCATCTAAGTCTTCTATAAGATAGTTGTTAAAATCAATATTAAAACGATTTTGAATAAGATTGAGAAGATATTCAACAATATTAAAGCGTATTTCATTTGTGAATTCTACGCCGTTGATTGTTGCGATGAATGATTGGATTCTTTTAATGTCCATATTGATAGTTCCTTTATAATTTATTTAATAAAAAAAGGACTAGAGCTTTTTTAGCCCTAGCCCTAAATAGGAGATCATATCCAAACGAATGTTCGAAACGTTGCGCTATGCGCGTACAGTTGTACGCATAATTAATCATGGATGTCGGTTTAGCCGGCATCTTTTTTAGGTTTTGCGCCAGCCTCTTGTAGTTTTTGGTCGTTTGAATGCTCTTTTGAGTTTTAGATCGGAACCTTTATAGTCTGAATTGAAATAAGATGTGAGATTGTATGTTGTAATGAGTGGTTCGTCTGCGTCCATAGCAGAACCAACAGAAATTGCTTCGGATTGTTGGGTTCTAGCCGTCCAATTGCTGTCGTTTTGTTCATTCAAATAATTCGTGACATAATCTACAAAAATGGATTTTTTAACAGGTTTTCCGTTTAAGTTATATTTTGATGACCATTCAACATAAAGGTCATATAAGAACTTAATAGGAAGTACGTTCCATTGGAGGTCAGCGTAAATGTCTTCCATGAATTCGTAAACGCTGTTGTTTTCTACTTTTTGAGCATATAACGCAGCATTGTTTTCAGGTGTTATAATGAAATCAGTAACCACAGGCATTTCTAGTGCTCGTTTAAGAACGTATTCTTTAACTTCTTTTCGATTCATATAATCGTGTTTGATGTATTTACGTTCAATACCTGTAAAACTGTGGGTGAATGGCACAATGAGGAAACGACGGTATGCTGATTCGGACTTATCCTTAGTTAACAAGCTACTGTTCATCATTTGGATATTTAACATTCTTACCTGTAGTGGATACGCATCTCGCCCTTTGTATTCGATTTGGATATCGTCACCGGTAATAGCGGCTTTAAATTGTGCGATTGAATCTAAGTATTGACCAACAGGGTTTTCATCGCCAATATTGCAGATTTTACCTACGAGTTGTGCCACACGGAATCGATCAGAGAAACCAATAATTGGAAGTGCTGCGTATAGGTTACGCCCGCCAATCACGTTTTTGATTAGTTGACCAAGCGTTCCTTTACCATTGTTACCGACGGTTGAATGGAAAATGACACATTTGTCGTATACACGACCTGGGTTTAAGGCCGCAGAGATGATCTGCCAAAGTTGTTCGATACGGTTCGGATCATCATCGACTAGTTCAGATAACCATTCATCTAGTGTCCAAACAGTTCCGTCTTTGTCATTTGTTATTGTAGGCGAAACAGCTTGGTTATTATAGTTCGTATTAATTTTAGACAAACTTATATAGTCAGGGTCAAATGGTAGTAATTCATTTGTTGTTTTATTGTAGATTCCATTTTTTACGAATATGTAATTTGGATCTTCAAATTCTGTTGTTGTTTTAGTTGAATCAATAAGTAAATCGAATGTTCTTTTAAAAAATGTTTGTGTGTTTGTTAAATTTACAGCCATTAATACTTTTGTAAGGAATTCTGATGCATGAACGTATGTGCCGAATGTATCCGATTCATGATTAAAGTCATACATATAAAAATTATACGCTGTGTTTTTTATAAATTGTCCAGATGCAGATACGGGCGTAATACACACAAGATGTATTAGTGTGACAGTTTCAGCTTCAGATATTTTAATTTTTGGTTCAACATTATTTTTATTAGCAATAATTAATTTGGATTTTTCTTCTAAAAAACGATGGGTGTAGTATCCATCAAAACAATCGATGATATGATCGTATAGCTCATCAAATGTTGATACATTGGCTGGTGATAGTGTGGCTAAATAATTTTGAACAGACATGAGTTCAGCGTTCGCTTTCATTGTTTTTATAGCTGTTTGTGTTGCAATACGCATATTTTTTTTACCTATCACAACTCTAAGGGTTGACTTATGTGCAATTTATGGTATAATTGTTATAAAGAAGTACATAACAAATCAATTAAGAGTTGTGTTTTCTATTTTAAATTTTGTTCACCCTTATATGATAACCCATTTTGACTCAAATGTCAAGTGGGTTATTTCTTTTTTACAGTAAAAAAGAAATTTTTGAAAAAAAAATGCCGCATAACGTTGACGCTCTAAGAGTTTCGCGATTTGCATCAAATGGTGTTTTTTTTTTAAATATCACGCAAACCCTAGGTGTTGTGGGGGTTATAGGTTATTTCTTTTTTAGCGTGCGTTTTTGTGATATTTGCAGTAAGGCGTGTATCAAATTATACAGTTTACGCGCACATATTTGTGAAAAAGAGTAAAACGCCTAGAGCCACAATTGATTTCGCTGTTTTTCAATTATTTCTTTTTTAAATATAAGAAAGAAATTTTCTAAATTTAAGAACCCTTGTGGCTCTAAGGTTTTCAAAGTTTATTTCTTTTTTATTTCTGTTTATTTCTTTTTTAGAAATCGCGACATCCGTTGGGGGCGTAAGGTCAGCCTTTAATTATTTCTTATTTCTTTTTTAATATTGCCATAATAAGAAATTTACTATATAATTTTATATATTTATATTTTCTATATACGCAATTTCGAAAAAGAAATAAGAAATTTTGCCTATTTTTGAAGCTGAAACTCGCTTCCTGTCTGTGTTAGACTCTGTTTCTAAAAAAGAAATAAGTGTTTCTAAAAAAAGAAATCGATTTTTAAAAACTCAGTCGTAGCAAGGCTTCTAACCATGCTTGATGTTTCTTTTTAAAATCAAAAGAAAGAAATAATTTGATACTTTTCGGATATTGCATGGCGTGGTTATATTTTTGAAAATGCGTCAATCCTGTGGCTCTTGTATCATTCTTGGGCGAAACGTATGATTTAATATAGTTTCAAAATTGAATTTTAAAACGACATTTCTTAGAAATAGTAAAAGTGGATAGATTTTTAAGCGTCAATGTTATGCGTCATGCGGTATAAACATTGATTTGACAATATTTGCTTGAATTTTGATTAAGATGTACTGTCTTAGATTTCTATCCACTTTCGTTGAAGTCTATCCGTTTTTGAAACTTCTAATAAGAATCAATTGAGCGAATCCAAAATAGAAAGCACGTGCAACTATAACGTCGCACGTACTTCTTCAGTTGTTTTAAAGTCAACTTTTGCGTATTGCGTTAAATCGATCTCCATGCGCATGAGCTGTGCAATTTGCTCTTTAACTTTAGCTGTAACGCCTTGCTTAATGGGCATGTGCAAGAAATTACTCATCGTGTCGATTTGCGTCAAGAACGCGTCTCGTGCAAGAATAGACGCCGCCGCAACGGCTAAGTACTTGCTTTCGGCTTTCTTTTCGAATCGCAAGCGATCACTGTACGCGATATTCTTTTTCGAAGCTTCTAAATAGCCTCTGTACCTAGATGCGCTTGCGAACTCGTCAATGAGAACGAAATCGGGATCTGTGGCAGATACTTTACCGATAGAGTCGTTGTGAAGAATGGCCATGATTTCCTTAATATGGAGACCTGACGCGATTGCTTGGTTGTATTGTGCGGGGATGGCTTCACTGATAGCGTATTCGAGTCTATCCTTAATCTGTGGCGCCATTTTTCGAACTTTTTTATCAGAAAGCTTTTTAGAATCACGGACTCCTAATTCGAGCAAAAAGTCCACGTCAGCTTGATCGCGCACTAATACGGATGCTGTGACGATTCCTCCGAAGTAACTACCATTGCCTACCTCGTCAGAACCAATATAATTGACGGGCTCGATAGCGGTTTCTTGCTCGACTTTCGGTTCTGTAGTTGCAACAGTTTTCTCAACAGGAGCTTCGACCGCCTTTTCCTTTTTAGTCTTTTTCTTGGCTGTTTTCTCAACAGGAGCTTCTGTAACGTTTACGGCCGTTGGTTTTTCTAAGAATTGATTGAGCGGTGCTAGTCTGTCAATATCTTCGTCCGTGAAGATTAGATAAGGTTGTTCGGTTTGATGGGTTTCTGCGTAGTAGTCGTTATTGATAATCTTGGAAATTGGTACGATAAAGAGGATGGGGTCGCCACTCGCAATCGTACGATTTTGAGGGTCTTGTGGGTTGATCCATAGAAAATCCTCTGAAATTTGTTCGCGGTTGTTGATGGTTGCGGACCACGGTTGGTGATTGTAGGAACCGACGTCGAGCGCGGTACCTTTTACGAGAACTATATCGTATTCTTTAAAGTTCATTTGTTTAGTCCTTTCTGTTCAGTTAATCGATAAAGAAATCCGTGGACGCGCCACGGATTAGAAGTCTTTGACAAGGTCTAGTTTCAAGCCTTTCTGTACGTATGTCGCCAATTTGTCTTCGTTTACGATAAACTCGTCCGTTGCTTCGTCGAAGTGTACTAGATCGTAGACTCGAGCGCTAGATGCGTTACCGAGCTTGTTCGAGTGGGTGAACCAGTAGAGGTTTCGAACAGTCATTGATCCGTCAGGGCGCGCTGAGGATTGGTCGTTTTCAAAGAGTGACAAGAGAGCTTGTTTGATGTACTCTGCGTCTTCTTCTGTAAAGCCTGTTACTTCTGCGAGGTTTGGGCTAATAGACCCTTTAATGACATAGGTTGCGTGTTCGACGTAGTGTTTCATGCCCATTGTGCCCTCCTTTCATATTGCGCTTTCTTTTCTTTCGATCCACGCACCTGTTTGGGTGCGGTAGTTACCAGTTAAGATTCCAGATACACCTTGTTCATTTCGATCCGCGCAAACAGCATTCCGCTGAATGCGGCGACTTAAAGCTAAGCCGCGAGGCGTATTGCAGTTTCGCGTCTACGATTACCCCAATTTGCCGTTAGGCAAGACTATTATCGCGAAAAGTCTTTAAAGCTTGTATTCATAAACAATAGTATCTCTCGAGTATTGTTTTGTAATGCGCTTATGTTGTAGTGAATAGGGCGCGTAATCTGTTGTTTGTGAAGATACAGGTTTGTAGTTTGTTTCAAGAATGTGCGCTTCTGGAATAGATTCTATTCGTGTTTCTGAACCTGAGTGGAAAACAGCAAAATTATCGAGACGTTGAAGTTTCTTTCTTAAACTTTCACGGATTTTCTTAATAATGTGTTTTTCACCCAAGTCTAATTCTTGAGAAATCAATTGTTTTGTTTTTAGAAATTCAAACAATTCCATTTGTGATCGATATCCTAAATTTGGTATTCTGTTGATGTCTTTATGGATGATGTATAAAATAACGTCAATTACATTGGGACAGTCAACATTGTAGAAAGCGTTTACTGTGCGGTTTGACAAACCTGTGTCTTTTAATGATGTAGCCAGAATTTGGTATCGCGATTTTACCAGATGCGTTGTATTTTTAGCTCGACATTCGGTCTCAAGATTTTTAGCTTGTTTTATTAATTTTTCGATCTTTTTCTCGGGGTCAAAGATGAATGGTGTGAGATCTTGTTTTAATTTGAACAATGTATCTGCTATAATTTGACGAACACCTTCATGAGATAAGTTGTGATTTAAAGCAATTCGTTTGAGTGTGCTTCGTACAAGATATCGATTGCGAATGATATGCCGATCGCGAGGGGGTAATTGATCAAGAAGTTCTTCTAGCTTTTCAAAGAATACTGAGCTGATTGCTGAGGATTCCAACATGTCTTGATAACTGAAGATATCTCGTAAGAGATTATATGGATATTTTTCAATAGTGGTTCTTTCAAAAAAGGCGCTCATATCTTCTGTACGTGTATCATTTTCTGTTAAATCGATAACAGACTTGAATTGTTTGTGCCAGTTGTCTACATAGTCAACTGTTGTTGCAAATTCTGTGAGACGTCCTGTCAGATAATCAATGGAAACACCTAGTTTATCCGCAATGTGTGCAATTGTGTTGAATCCGGGATTGTATTTCATATAATCGCGTTCGAGTTTAATATAACTATTGAGAGGCATGTCAACGAATTCAGCCATCTGGGGTCGTGATAGACCTAATTTTTGACGTATTTCGAGGAGGCGGTTTAACATAAAGTTCCTTTCTATTATCGTGAGCGATGATAGGTGCGATGTGTCGGTTTACGGTGTGATTTTTGAGATGTTAATTCAGAGATAGTTGTTTGAGTATAATGATCGAGTGCATCGATTAATTGACTGTTAAGATTTTTCGCAGTTTGTGTTTGAGTATTAATTGATTCTTGAGTCATTTTTGTGATACCACCAATTAGTAAATCGTTCGATGTGATATTTGATTTTTTTAATTCGGATAGGATGTCGGTTTTGATTTGTTCTAATTGTTGAGCTTGTTTGGCATCACGTTTTTTGAAAAATTTGAAGGTTGTTAGTGCAAAATAGGTCATATCGACAGCACAAAATAGAATGACGGCGATACCGACACCTGCGTAGATTGCTGTGACGAAATTATTTGTAATATTCAAAATAGAGTTCCTTTCTTAGTCTAAATTGTCTTCGATGAAAATGGTAGATGGTTCGATAGCTGCAACCGTGTATGATGGATTCTTATAGATGGGATACTTATCTAAAAACTGAATCATCTCGGTTGCTGATTTCGTAATCGTGACAAATGCGTATTGTCGCGGATCGAGATTGAAAAAGAGCCCTAACAATGAGTTTGGATTAAGTTCTTCTAATGCAACGAGTTTTGGGATGATGTTGTCTTTTAGAGTAACGGCATTGTGTTCAGCTTCGACAAACACTTCAGCCTCTTGTAAGATTTCTTCAAAAGAAATCTCATCGATTGTTCGGTTTAGTTGTTTAAATGTATCGGTTAAATGTTCTCTTAGCATGATGATTCTCCTTTGGTTAGAACGTGAACGAGCCTTGGGCTTGTTTTTTCTTTTGTGAAATACACTTAAATATGGTATAATAGCTGTAACTTAAGTGAAAGAACTGCAACATGAAAAAATTATCAGATTATTCTATTCAGTCTATTATTAGACGGACTTTTAACGATGAACTATTACTAAAAGCGATATCGTCAGCTGTTGACGAAGACGACAATGCTTATCAACTTTTTTATAGAAATCCTTATAACTTTATTCGTTTGTTGAAAAACTATAAAGTTACTTATAATTTCTCGAAAGCAGATGCTATAGCGAATGCTTTTGGATATAAACCTGATAGCGAAGAACGTATACGAGCTCTTTTATACTATGACTTAAATACGATGCTTAGCGACGGGTCAACTATCGTGGATGACTACCATGATCTTGTGCAAGTGACCGTTAGTCATGATCCTGCGAATTTGACATTTAATCGCGTTGAAGAAGTTATGCGAAATGCGCGTGGGTTGGAATTACATGAGTGTAGTGTTCAGTTTGCAAAAGAATCTTATTATGAGAGTGTTATTGCACGTAGCGTGGTTGATCGTATGATGGTGGATACTGTCGAGTATGAAGATGAAGATATTGAAGAAGCTATCACTGAAGTGGAGACGATGGCTGGAATTCAATATGATGATTCGCAAGTAGAAGCTATTAAGTTTGCTGTACGGAATCCGTTTGTGATTTTGACAGGTGGCCCCGGTACCGGAAAGACAACTACGATTAACGGCATTATTAACGTTTTAAAGATTCTTGAACAGCCTCGTATGATGTTGATGGCACCAACGGGTCGTGCCGCGAATCGTATGACCGAAGCTATTGGTGAGAAGGCGTTTACGATTCATAAAGCGTTGTCAATTCCAGTCTATGCTACGGGCGATACGGTTTTTGGTGATAATTCTGAGGAAGATTCGGAACCGTATAATTATGATTTGACAGTCGTTGATGAATTTTCAATGGTGGACGTGGGCTTAGCTTATCATATCTTTAGTAATGTCCCTACATCGAGTCGATTGATTTGTGTAGGGGATGTCGATCAGTTAGAACCAGTCGGACATGGTCAAGTCTTGTTTGATTTGATGCAAAATGATAGTGTACCAGTAGTGCGATTGTCTGTTGTGCATCGCCAAGGCGAAGGTTCGATGATTTCTAAGTTGGCGCATTTATCAAATCGAGGTGAGTTTCCAGTAGTTATTGGTGAAACGGATCAGACGTATTTTCGACATATGTATGGTGAACAAATTGACAACGCAATCGAAAAAGATTATTGCGCAATGATCGATAGTGGTAAATTCGAACCCGATGAAATTCAGATTCTTTCGCCTGTGCGTCAAGGTTTGGCGTCGGTTAAGAGCCTCAATGAACGTATTCAGGCTTACTGGAAATCACAAGGTGAGTTGAGTGCCGAATTCGTTTATGCGAACGGTTATCAAGTTCGAGAAGGCGATCGTGTGATGATTACGACGTCTCTTCCAAATGAGGGACTTGTAAATGGTGATATTGGATATGTTATGAGTATTGGTGCTCGTGAACTTACGGTTGAAATTGGAGGCGACTTATTCAAAGTGCCTAGAATTCGCGCGAATAATGGTCGTAAATATTTTCCGTTAGAATTAGCTTATGCAATCACAACGCACAAATCACAAGGTGGTGAATTTCCGCTAGTGCTTTATGCTTTGCGACCGGGTGTTGATTGTTGGGCTAAGCGCAATGCGCTTTATACGGCGATCACTCGTGCTAAGAAATATTTAGTTTTGTACGGCGACGTTGATACCTATGTGCGAGTAGCTCTCCAAGAAGGAAATCGACGGAAAACTCGCTTACAATGGGCATTATCTGAAACTTTAGAAAACGCTCTTTTCTTTTCGTACGATATCTGATATAATAACTATAGACTTCTTTATACTATATTTATATTAGGTGGTAACCATGGTAGATTATACTCGAGAAATGCGTCGCGGACGAACGCTTCAAGAGCGTGAACGTGATTTGCAACCAATCAATAAACAATTAGACGATGAGCGTGTAATGATTAAAGATTATACGCATGATAAGGTGGTTTCTGCACGGGCGGCGGGTGAGCGTCCTTTTGATTTGGAACGTGAACGTAAGGTTTCAGCTGTAATGAAACAAGAACGTGAAAAAATCATTGAATTTTTCGATGATGAACCAGATGATGTTCTTGATGAATCTTTACAAGTAGAGCTTGAGCTTCAACGGCAACGTGATGAAGAAGAGGAAGAAGCAAAAGAACGTCTGATTGAATTTGAAGCGATTGTGAAAACACGAGAACGTGACGTAAATAAGCAATTAAATACGAAACATTTATTTGTTCCAGAAGCTAAAATTGCGCCTGTTGTTGATGTTGATAAGTTTCGAAAAGATTTGAAAGAAGATTTTCCACATGTGGATATTGATAAATTAACTGTGGATGACTCTAGAAATCGAAAAGTTTCGAATAAAGAAGTATCTGGTAAAAAGACGTTACAAGAAAGGTTACGTGAAATTGAACGGGATCAAGAACGTCAAACTGCTGAATTAGAACGTCTACAAAAGGATGATGAATATTCTCTTTAGGAAAAGTCTCAGTCGAGGCTTTTTTTTAAAATGTGATTTTGTCTAGAAGTTCATTTGTTTCTTGAGCTTTATGGAATTCAACACTTTCAATATAGTCAATATCGAAGCGTCGTTCCCATAGATCCAAATATGATTCAATGTTAATTTTTACGTTGGCATATTGTTGTGAGAGGATTTCATTTTGGAGACTTGCACAAACAATATCGTTATAGAATCGAGTTTTGTTGTTAACTTTGCCGCGAATGTTAGCGACTACATAGAGGAGAGGACGTGATTGTCCTGTAGAGTTTGTCATAATGTTATTTGTTCCTTTATTTCGAAGTTTAGTTTTTGCACTTTTAAAAAGGCGCTTTTACGCCTTCAATTTGTGATGGTTTTGGGCAAGTGCGGATTCGAAAACGAAGTTCTCGCATATTGCGAGGTTCGTAATAGTTAATCCACAATTGAACAAAATCCAAATATTCTTGTTTAGTCATGGTTATTTTACTTTTGTGATGACGATACGTAATTCTTCTTTTCGTTTGGGTCTATAATAGACTACTGCACAGATTTTTTCGTCAGGTGTGACATTTATGAAGAATTCGCCTTGATCATCGTAATAGTGGCTTTTTTTAAGAGGTGGGTTTAGCGGATTCAAGCCGTTGAGTCGTGAGCGCATATGATCACTCGCTTCACGCAGTAGAAGGTCAACGGCCGCGAAAAGACCGTCTTGAAGGTCTTTTATGGTATGATCGGTTTGGTCTGGTAATGTTAGAATATAGGTCATTTTTGAGATCCTTTGTTTAAATCGGCAATCATGCGAGCTCTGTCAACGAGTTCATGTTCATGAGTTGTTGTTAAGTTTTCTGTATCGAGATAGAAAGCGTTCGTTAGCGAAGCAGGTAGATATTGTTGCGGAGTATAGTGCGCGTTAAAGTCATGTGGATAGTTATAGCCCACGACGCCCATTTTATCGGCACCTTTATAGTGCGTGTCACGAAGATGCATAGGAATCGCTAGATCGATTCCGGGAGCGTTCACGTCAGCGAGTGCACGATCGAGAGCCTTGTATGCGTTATTCGATTTAGGGCTTAGTGCTAGTTCTACGACAGCCATCGCTAACGGAATACGTGCTTCTGGAAATCCTGTTTCTCTTGCGACGTCAATAGCATTTTTTGTTAGCGTAACAGCTGTTGGATTAGCGAGCCCGATATCTTCAAAGGCAATGATAGAGAGTCTGCGACAGATTCCGATCAAGTCTCCTGACAGAATAAGACGCGCGAGATAGTGGAGTGATGCGTTCACGTCACTGCCTCGAATGGATTTTTGAAAGGCTGATAACAAGTTATAATGTTCACTACCATCTTTATCGCCCGCTAGGGTTTTCTTTTGAAGGATTTCCTCCATGATTGGCGTTGTGATTGTCACGGTGTCTTGATCGATTGGTGTCGAGAGGATTGCTAATTCGAAACTATTAAGTGCTTTTCGAACGTCTCCATCCGTGTTATGTGCAATAAACAAGAGTGTATCTCGTGACACAGTTACGTTATAGTCTTTTAGAACAGAATCTTGTGTTAGGGATTCTTCAAGAAGATTTGCAATAGTTTCAGCTGTCACAGATTTAATTTCTAGTAATGTTGCACGCGATCTGATGGCGGGGTTAATTGAAATATATGGGTTTTCTGTTGTTGCGCCGACGAGGATAATTTGTCCGTTTTCTGTATAAGGCAACAAAAAGTCTTGTTTTGGTTTATCTAAACGGTGAATCTCATCGAGAAGTAGAATCAAGGGTTGTTTTTCAGCTTTTTTAGCGATGGTTTGGAGTTTTTTCTTATCGTCGGTCGATGCGTTGAAGTATTCAAATGGTATATCGAGGCTTCCTGATAAGGCTGATGCCATAGATGTTTTTCCGGTTCCGGGTGGTCCGTATAGAATAATCGAAGACATTTGTTTGGCTGCGACCATTCGCCCTAGAATTTTATCAGGGGCTGTTAAGTGTTCTTGTCCGATAACGTCTTCAATTTTCTGTGGACGCATTCTTGTTGCTAAGTTAGACATAGTGCGTCCTTTCTATTCGTGGCGGGAGGCGTTATATCCGTCAACTTTT
>ERZ773069.1199-NODE-1199-length-15395-cov-4.544263_pt1 | contig 15395 bp, 11 predicted proteins | sample MGYA00580619_ERZ773069 | MGnify/ENA primary metagenome ERZ773069 (study PRJEB29015, sample SAMEA2738007) | human oral metagenome | biome: human oral; feature: human-associated habitat; material: dental | place: China | collected 2108 ...
AGTGCGGGCAAAAAAGATGCGTCAAGATGGCGCGGCTGAATTTATCAGTGCTTCCTTAAGCACCAGGACATTGGCATGCGCTTATGCAGATCGCGTGTCGTTCGATAAAGTTTATAGGGATGTTACGGTAAGAACATACAAAGTTGGGAAAAGCATGAAACTATCGGATTACGTGATTCAAAAACTCAGGGACAACGGCGTACGGGATGTATTCCTGCTCGCGGGCGGCGGCATTATGCACCTCCTCGACTCGGTGGCGCGGGAAGATACGATCAATAAATACTACACGCTGCACGAGCAGGGGGCGGGCTTTGCTGCCGACGGCTACGCGCAGTGTTCGAATCGCCTCGGTGTCGTCTTTGCAACGACGGGACCTGGCGCAACAAATGTGGTGACGGCTCTTGGGTCGGCATTCATCGACTCGACGCCGATGCTCGTCCTTTCAGGACAGGTTAAGACCGCCGATATGACGACACTTGCGGGGGTGCGTCAGACGGGCGCACAGGAAATCGCCATTCTCCCCATTGTGGAGAGCATTACAAAATACGCTGTGACGGTGAAAGACCCCGCACGCATTCGCTATGAAGTCGAAAAGGCGATTTACCTCGCCACGCATGGCAGACCGGGTCCGACGTGGATCGATCTCCCACTCGATGTGCAGTCGGCGGAGATCGATCCTGCCACGCTTGAGGGCTATACACCGCCTGCGGTGCATGCGAGTTCGGCAGATGACGAGCAATATGACGTGATTGCGCGCATTGCGCAGGGGCTTGCACGCGCCGAACGCCCCGCTATTCTCATCGGCAGCGGTGTCTTTCTCGCGGATGCTCTGGATGATTTCCGTGCGCTCGCAGCGGAGCTTCGGATGCCCGTGCTCACCTCGCAACGCGTGAAGCGCGCCTTTCATCGCGGCGATGACCGTTACTATTTCGGCAATGTTGGACGCATCGCCCCGCGCTATGGGAACTATACACTGCAGAACTGCGACTTCCTCCTCTCCATCGGCTGCGGTCTGCGCTACTACCTCACGGTATTCAACGAGGAGCGCTTTGCCCCGCACGCGAAAAAGGCGGTCGTCAACATCGCACAGCCGGAGATCGATAAGCTGCGTATGCCTGTGGACTATGCTGTGACGATGGATGCGAAGGAGTTTATTGCACGCTTTCATTCGGCATGGGAAAAGAGCGGACACAAGTCGCAGATGTCGCCCGCATGGCTCGCGTACTGTGATGAGATGCGTGCGAAATACCCCGTGCGGAACGATGTCATCCCGCATGATGACGGGCTGTCGGACGGCTATCTGACGACGTACGCGATTGAGCGGTACGCGAAGGATGACGACGTTTTTCTCGCTTCGCCGTCGGCGTTCTGCTACACCTACAACATGCCGCTCAAGGGCCAGCAGGACTATGTCTGTCCGATGGGGCTCGGCAGCATGGGTACGGCACTGCCCGCTGCGATTGGCGCGTGCGCGGCGGCGGGGGGGCGGCGCGTGATCGTCGGCGAGGGCGACGGCAGTCTGCAGCACAACATACAGGAGCTTGCTCTCCTGCACCGCTACCATCTGCCGATCAAGCTCTTTGTCGATACGAACCTCGGCTATCGGCAGATCTACACGATGCAGAACGCCCACTTTGGCGGAAAACTCGCGGGCTGTACAGTGGAGAGCGGCATCGAGTTCCCCGAGCTGCGGGAGCTTGCGCGCGCCTACCGTCTGGACTACTACCGCATCGAGAATGCGGAGATGACGGATGAGGTCGTTGCACGTGCGCTTGCGGACGATGAACCCGCTGTCATTGAGGTGCTGAGCAACCTCAAGACGGAATTTGTTCCAAACATCAAGAGCCGCATGGGGGCGGACGGCAAGATGCAGACCTCCGCGCTTGAGGATATGTTCCCCTTCCTGCCTGAGGCGGAGCACCGCGCGAATATGGCAATCTCGGAGGGATGAGGGCCGTGCGTATTTTGGCAGTCATTCCCGCACGTGGCGGATCGAAGGGCATCCCGCGCAAAAACGTTCGTTTGCTTGCGGGGAAGCCGCTCATCTACTACAGCATCCATACGGCTCTTGCGTGCAATGTGATTACGGATGTCGCTGTGACGACGGACAGCGTAGAGATTGCCGACCTAGCAGAGCAGTACGGGGCTGCGGTTGTGCTCCGTTCCTCTGCACTGGCGGGGGACGATGTGACCATCGATCCTGTTGTCCATCATGCGACCTGTGCGATGGAAGCACGCACAGGCACCGCATACGATTTCGTCGTCACGCTTCAGCCGACCACGCCGCTCCTGCGTACCGAGACCCTTGCACAGGGGCTGGATTATTTCTTTGCGGGTGCATGGGACACTGTTCTCAGTGTTGTGAACAAGCCGCGCCTTCTTTGGGAAAAGCGGGACGGGGAAATCATTCCGCTTTACGGTGAGCGCAGGAATCGACAGAACCTCCGCCCACAGTACCTTGAGACGGGGGCGTTCCTCATCACGGGGCGCGCGTTCGTGACGGCGGACAGCCGCATTGGAAAGCGCGTCTCTGTCTTTGAAACGGATGAGGATGAGAGCGTCGAGCTGCGTACACCGAACGACTGGCTTCTCGCCGAGCATCGACTGCGGCGCAAGCGGATTGTGTTTCGTGTGGACGGCTATACGAAACTCGGGTTGGGACATATCTACAACTGCCTGACGATGGCATACAGCCTCATGATGGAACACGATGTCCTGTTGATTCTGCACGAGCGTTCTGTGGAGGGGCTGCGGAAGGTGCAGGAGTCCCTGCTCCCCTATGTTGTCATTCATGACGATGCGGAGATCGACCGCATCATTGCGGACTACCGCCCCGACATCTGGGTCAATGACTGCCTCAACACAGACGAGGAGTATATCCTGCACCTCAAAGAGCGCATCCCGCGCGTCGTCACCATCGAGGATCTTGGCACGGGCAGTGAGGTGGCGGATGCCGCCGTCAATGCACTCTACATCGAGGCGGGACGTGCCGATCATGTCTACAGCGGCTACGAGTACGTCTGTCTGCGCGAGGAGTTCCAGATCGAGCAGCCGCGTGCCTTCTCCGCGGAGGTGCGCTCCGTCATCATCATGTTCGGAGGGACCGATCCTGCGAATCTAAACCGCAAAATCTACCGAAGTCTGCTGAAGTATGCACCGCGCCACCCGGAGATCCGCTTCTCCTTCATTACAGGGGTTGGCTACGACTACGAGGCGCACGGCGTTGTGACGCGCGAGGACTGCAACATCTTTGTCCATCCGAATGTGCCGCGTGTATCGAAATACATGAAGGAAGCCGACCTTGCCATCACCAGTCAGGGACGTGCCATCTTCGAGCTGGCGGCGATGGGCGTACCCGCGATCGTGCTCTCGCAGAACAGACGCGAGCAGACCCACCGCTTCGCACAGATGGCGAACGGTTTCATCAATCTCGGCATGGGCGAGGAGGTCGAGCAGTCAATGATCGAAAATACGCTCGACTGGCTCATTCACACACCGTCCGTACGGCGCAATATGCGCGAACTCCTTTTGCAGTACCCCCTGCGCGAAGGCGTGGAGCGCGTGCGGGACATCATACTCGGGAGAGGAGGACGTACCTATGGCGTATGATCTGATCGAGCGTCTGCGCACGGGGCGGTTTACCCTGATGGCAGAGATCGGTGTCAACTACTATGACATCGCTGCAAAACTCCATATCTCGCCGATGGAAGCGGCGAAGTACATGATCCTCGCAGCGGCGAATGCGGGCATTCACGCGGTGAAGTTCCAGACGTACAAGGCGGAGACGCTTGCCTCGAAATACTCGCCCTCCTACTGGGATACGAGCGAGGAGCCGACCACATCGCAGTATGAGTTGTTCAAGAAATTCGACTCCTTTGGTGCGGAGGAGTACCGCGAACTCAGTCATTTTGCGGCGCAGACAGGTGTCGAGTTTTGCTCCACACCGTTCGATTTCGATTCGGCAGACTATCTTGCGGAAATGATGCAGGTCTATAAGATCTCCTCGTCCGATCTCACGAACCTGCCGTTTATTGAACACATGGCGAAGAAGGGGAAGCCAATCCTGCTCTCGATCGGTGCGGCGAATCTCGATGAGATCGAACGAGCCGTCGCCGTCATCCGCGCTCACAATGACCGCGAACTCGTCCTGCTCCACTGCGTACTTGAGTATCCGACCCCGCAGGAACACGCAAATCTGGCGAAGATTCGCAGCCTGCGGGAACACTTCCCCGATGCCTATATCGGGTATTCCGACCACACGAAGCCCGATATGGATGTCATTAAGACCGCGTATCTCTTGGGAGCGACCCTTGTTGAAAAGCATTTTACCGTGGATAAGACGCTCGTCGGGAACGACCACTATCATGCGATGGATCCCCATGATGCGGAGGAGATTCTGCGCGGTATCGCCCATGTGGATACCATCCTCGGCAGCGGGGAACTCGCGGCTCTCCCCACGGAGGCAGCGGCACGGCAGAACGCACGCCGCTCCATCGTTGCACGCGTACATATCCCTGCAGGGACGAGCATTCGCGCGGACATGCTGACATGCAAGCGACCCGGGACGGGAATCCCGCCCGCACGGATGGAGGAGATCCTCGGCAGGGTGAGTGCCGTCGATATTGCAGAGGACAGCATTTTGCAGGAAGAAATGTTCGAGGGCGGGGTGCGGCGATGATCCACATAGCGGCATCCATCGACTTTACGAAGATCAGTGCAGAGTACGATGCCTATTTGGCGGTGCTCTGCGCCTCCATTTTGGAGAATACGACGGCAGATGTGGCGATCCATGTCTTTTTCATCGGAACGCGTACGGATGACTACTGTGTGCGGCTGACGGCGATGGTAGAACGCTATCGCGCTGTCCTTCGCTGGCATGAGGTGCACATTGACGCAGCGTTCATGGAACTCTCCCACATTCACACATGGACGCCCGTCATTCTGAACAAATTTTACTTCCCTCAGATCCTTTCGGATGTGGAGAAGGTGATCTTCTTCGACCTCGATGTCGTTGTGAAGCGGGATGTGCGCGAACTCTGGGACATCCCGATGGAGGGATATGCGGTTGCAGGTGTACAGTACGCGAACTCCTTTGCGCTGAACCGCGAGTTCAACTCCTACGAGGAGACGCACACCATCGACATGCGTGTCAACGGCGGCATGGTCATTATGAACCTTGCCGAGATCCGGCGCACGTGCGATTTGCTTGCACAGGCAAAGGCGTTTGTACGGGCATATCCCGATGTCAAGGGCGTGGACGAGGTGCTCTTTCACCATCTCTTTTACGCAAAGACAAAGCTCCTGCCCGCGCATTGCCAGCACTTCCTCGGGATGGACGGGCTGCTCTTCGACGAGGAAAGCCCTGCGGTGCAGGATGCCGTGATCGCCATGCACTATGCGTATGAGTCGAAGCCGTTCCACTATGTGAACGGGACACCCGACCGCTACTTTTGGCGGTATTTCAAATGCACGCCGTTTTACGAGGAGCATGCCGTAGCGGAATGGTATGCGCGGGTGGGGCTGATGCGCGCGTCACTTGTGAACGGACGGCGGCATATTCGTGCATTCTATGAGCGACTGCGGGAGAATCCTGAGATCGTTGTCTTTGGGACGGGGGTCTTTGCACGCAAGCTCGTGCACTATCTCGGGACGCGTGGGATTCCCGTCCATGCATTTTCGGACAACATGGAGGAACATTGGGGGCGGCAGGTGGAGGGCCTCGCGGTGCTTTCGCCTGTGGACGGCTTGCAGTGCGGAGCAAAGCGGATCGTGCTGCTCGGCATCATCAATGAGCACAACAACCGTGCCGTGCGGGAGCAGTTCCGCGCGGCAGGGCTGCGCGATGGCATTGATTTTTTTGATGCGAAAATCATCTTCGAGGATATTCGCAGGGATTAGGGAGCGCAATGCTTTCCATACAGGAGGATGTTTGATTGTTCGTATATGATACGCTGGCGAGGGAACGACGCGCCATCGTGATCTTCGGCGCGGGCTTTGTCGGAGAATATATAGGAAAACGGTGCACGGCGGCGGGCATCTCCGTCGCCGCATACTGCGACAATGTATTGGGGCGTACGGGCGGAGATGTATTTGGTCTGCCCGTGCGCACGCTGCCGGCACTGGTCGGGGAATACGGTGAGAACATCGTATTCCTCGTTTCTGTGCGCGACATAGATACGGTCGTTCAGCAGCTTGCGGCGGCGGGAGACTTTCCGTGGCATCCCGTCTGTGACCTCTATGAACTCTCGGATATTCCGCAGACACTTCCCTTTATGGATCGGCAGAAACTTGAGGCGGCGTGGTATGTTCACGATCATTACTGTGATACGGAGCGGCTGACGCTGAATACGCTCGACTTCGTGATCACCGAGCGGTGTTCCCTGCGCTGCCGCGAGTGCTCAAACCTCATGCAGTACTATGAAAAACCGCAGAACTTCGGACTTCCTGCGCTTCAAGAACAGATCGCCCGTCTTCTCACTGTCTATGACGAGGTGTACGAGCTGCGCCTCCTTGGCGGTGAGCCGTTCGTGCATCCCGAGATGAAGGAGATTATTACATTTCTGAACGGACAGGATGCGATCAAACGCCTCTGCATCTACACGAACGCGACCATCCTGCCGGGGGATGATGTGTTTGCAGTGATGGCGGAGGGCGGCAAGACATGGTTCTCCGTCAGTGATTATCATGCACTCTCACGGAATCTCACGCCGATGATCGCAAAACTTGAGACATTCGGCATCGGCTATGAGCGGAAACCCGTCGACTACTGGACGCGCTGCGCCTCGTTTGAAAAACACAATCGCACCCCGGCGGAGAACCGCCGCATCTTCTACGAATGCTGCGCGAAGGATCTTTTGACCCTCCTTGGCGGACGGCTCTATCCCTGTCCATTTATTGCGAATGCGATGAATCTCAAGGGCATCCCCGCCGCACAGTGCGACTATGTCGACCTGATGGCAGATAAAAGCGCAGAGGAATTGCGGACGGAACTGCGTGCGAAGCTGAAGAACCGTCCGTACTACGTTTCCTGCGACTACTGCCTCGGTCGCCCCGCCGTTGCGTTTGTGCGGGAAGAGGACAAGATCCCGCCGAACGAGCAGACCGCGGCGGCACTGCCGTATCGGCGGCTGGAGGTGATGGCAGATGGCTGATACAGACTATCAGGCGAAGATTGGGACGGGGCGCGATGAGAACCGTACCCCGCTCTGGCAGGTCGTGCCGATTTCCGTGCCGTTCTCGGTCGGCATCACCGTGAGCGATTTCTGCAACTTCAAGTGCATCTACTGCAACCACTCGATTCCGAACGCCATCAAGAACCCAAAGATGATGACGTATGACATGTTCCGCGAGATTGCCGCACAGCTTGAGGAGTTCTACCGTGTGCGTGGGACGGGGCGCACGAAAAACCTGCGTATGTGGGGCTATGGCGAGCCGCTGATGAACAGGGATCTTCCACGCATGATAAGCTATGCGCGGGAGCATGAGCTCTCCGATCGTGTGGAGATTACCACGAATGCGAGCCTGCTGACGCATGAGATCTCAGATGCCCTGATTGATGCAGGGCTGACGCGTATGATTGTCTCCGTGCAGGGCGTGACCGAGGCGAAGTACAAGGACACCTGCGGCTATCGGATCGACTATCCGCGCCTGTTGGAGGAGCTTTCCTATTTCTATGCGCATCGAAAGAGCTGCAAAGTGTTCATCAAGACGGTGGATGTGGCACTTGACAATGCAGAAGAAGATGAGCAATTCTATGGGATGTTCGGCCCCGTCTGCGACGAAATGGGCATCGAGCATATTTTTGCCGCATTCGAAGGGGTGGACTACGCGAGCATTCGCCCGGAAGCGGACGGTACAACACGCTATCAGTATGATTATAAAGAAAAGCTCGTCTGTGATTCACTGTTCAGCCTTATCAACATCCAGACCAATGGAAACGTGGACTGCTGTGGGTGCAAATATCCGCCGTTGCCGATCGGCAACATTTATAGAACCCGTCTCAAGGATATATGGAACGGCGAAATCCATCGAAAATATATGGAGCTGCACCTCACTGGGCGTTATCGCGAGATTTCCTCCTGCAATGGCTGCGAATCCATGCAATTCAACGGGCATCCGATGGATAACCTTGATGACCATAGAGAGGAAGTGCTCCCGCGCATACGGGAGCTTGGAAAGGACACGCCATGATAAAGCGCTGCTGCCCCGTCTGCGTGGGGGAGGAAACGAAAAATGTCTTTCATCGGGATTTTGGCGGCATGGAGAGCATCGTTCCGTTCTCCGGCTACGATGTCGTGCAGTGCACGCGCTGTGGAGCGTTCTATGCGGATAACATCGGGGAGACGATGCCGCTCATGCACTACTATGAGATGATGTCGAAGTACGAGACGGAGGCGTTCTCCGTGTCGCAGGAGGCTCTGGCGGAGTATGCGTTTGCCATCGGTTTCCTGCGCGGTCATATTGCGCCGGAGCAATCCATTATCGACATTGGCTGCGGCAACGGTGCGATGCTGCACATGTTGCAGGAACAGGGATTTCGGCATCTCACGGGACTGGAACCGTCGGAGAAGAACTGCCGCGGCATCACGGAGCGATGGGGAATTCGTGCCGTAGCGGGCGCACTCGGGGAGGACATACCGCCGCTTGTCGGTGAGACGTTCGACGTTGTTCTAATGGAGGGGGTGCTTGAACATCTCATTGATGTTCAGGGGAACGTGAGAGATGCACTTGCCTATCTCAAAAAGGACGGTGCACTCTATCTCAATGTGCCCGATCTCGCCGCATTCCCTGACTGTCATGATCTCTATCAGCAGTTCAGTGTCGAGCATGTGAACTTCTTCAGCCTTCCGTCCATGCAGAACCTCATGGGGGCATTCGGTATGACCTGCGTGGCTTATGACCGCAACGGCTACGGCGTGTTCACGCTCTGGCGGCACGCGTCGGAGGGCGTGATCGCACGCACCTTCGATCAAGCGGGCACGGCGGATATGCGTACCTATCTGGCGGGGGCGGAACAGCTCGCCGCTCAGATGAAAGATCGCCTTAGGCCGTATTGCGGACGCGAGGTCTATGTCTGGGCGGCGGGGACGCACACGGCGATGCTCTATCAGCTAGGGCTGCTTGACGGTATTCATGTGCGGGCAATCATCGACTCGAATGCGAACTATCAGGGTAAAGAGATCTACGGTGTGCCTGTCATCGCCCCGCAGGAGCTCGCGGCGCGTGAACCTCTCCCCATCATTATCTCCTCCCAGCTCGCACAGGATGCAATCCATACACAGATCAAAGAGAAGATGGGGTTACCAAACGAGGTGGTACGGCTGTACTGAGGGGCAATCCTCTGCACGATGAAGGGAGCGACCTTGAAAAACTACATCGTCACAGGCGCGGCGGGATTTCTTGGCTATAATCTCACAGAGCGGCTGATGCAGGAAGAGGATGCACACATCTATGCTGTTGTGCGTCCGAACTCACCGCACAATGCACGGCTTGCCCCATCGGAGCGGCTGACCATCGTACCCGCCGACTTATCGGAATACGCGCGTCTTGATGAGATGATTGGCACACCGTGCGATGTGTTCTTCCACCTTGCGTGGCAGGGCGGTCGCTATGACTTTGCGGAGCAATATGGGAACATTGCGGACACGATCAGTGCACTCGAAGCGGCGGCGTGCCTTGGCTGCAAACGGTTCATCTGTACGGGGTCGCAGGCAGAGTACGGGCGGCAGACGGCACTCATCACGGAGGAGACCTGTCCGCACCCCGCCGATGCGTACGGTGCTGCAAAGCTCGCCGCCTGTGCGCTCTCGCGGCAGCGAGCGGCAGATCTCGGTGTCGCGTGGATCTGGGGGCGTGTGGTCAGTCTCTATGGGAGATATGAGCAGGAGGGGCGGATGCTGCCCACACTTGTGAAATCCCTGCGTTCAGAACAGACCTTTGCGCTTTCCTCCTCGGGTGCGCAGAATTGGGACTATCTCTATGCGGCGGACGCAGCGGATGCGCTTCTTGCACTTGCCAAACGGGGGCGTGCGGGTGAAATTTATAACATCGCAAATGGCGGCTATCGTCCTCTGCGGGACTATATCGAAGAGGCACGGGCAGTGATTGCTCCGCAGTGTGATGTCACCTATGGAGCGGCGGATGCGGATGTGTTTTCGCTGCAGCCGTCTGTGGAGAAGATTTGCCGTGATACGGGATGGCAGCCTACGACTGGATTTATTGAAGGGCTGTGCAGGGGATATTTACTGTAAATGCAGGGAGAGAAATAAATGACTGAGCAGGAGATGCGCGGGGAGATTCTTGCGCTGGTACGGGCGTATGCTGAGAAATATCATGCGCCGAAGGAGGGCTTTGCGCCGGGCGACCGTCTACCGTATGCGGCACGCGTCTACGATCACGAGGAGATGGAGAACCTTGTAGAGAGTGCGCTTGAGTTCTGGCTGACGGCAGGGCACTATACGGAGGAGTTCGAACGCGGTCTTGCAGCATTCTTGGGAGTGAAGCACTGTTCGCTCGTCAATTCGGGTTCGTCGGCGAATCTTCTCGCCTTTATGGCACTCACCTCGCCGCTCCTCGGAGAGCGGGCTGTGCGGCACGGCGATGAGGTTATCACGGTCGCGGCGGGATTTCCGACAACGGTTGCGCCGATCATTCAGTACGGCGCGGTACCCGTCTTTGTGGATGTGACACTGCCGACGTACAATGTGGATGTAAGTCTCCTAGAGGGGGCACGCTCAGAGCGGACAAAGGCGGTGATGATCGCACATACGCTTGGCAATCCGTTCGATCTTGCGGCGGTGAAGGCGTTCTGTGACGCGCATAATCTGTGGCTCGTCGAGGACAACTGCGACGCGCTCGGGTCGCAATACACGCTGCATGGGACGGAGCACTATACGGGCACGATTGGCGACATCGGCACATCGAGCTTCTATCCGCCGCATCACATGACGATGGGCGAGGGCGGCGCGGTCTATATGAATGATGCGTTGCTGCATCGCATCGTACGCTCCCTGCGTGACTGGGGGCGTGACTGCATCTGCGCGTCAGGGCAGGACAATCTCTGCGGACGCCGTTTCGACCGACAAGACGGAGAGCTGCCGCGTGGCTACGATCATAAATATGTCTATTCGCATTTTGGCTATAATCTCAAGGCGACGGATCTACAGGCGGCAATCGGTGTGGCGCAGCTGAAGAAGCTGCCGTCCTTCGTGGCGCGACGGCGGCACAATTTCGAACGTCTGTGTACGGCTCTTGCGGATATGGAGGAGTTCTTTGTCCTGCCGGAGGCGACGGTGGATGCCAGTCCAAGCTGGTTTGGCTTTCTTCTGACCTGCCGCGATGGCATCAACCGTACGACGGTGGTGCGACATATTGAGGAGCACGGCATCCAGACGCGGATGCTCTTTGCCGGAAATCTGACGAAGCACCCGTGCTTTGATGAGATGCGTGCATCGGGCGAGGGATATCGCATCGCGGGGGCACTGACACAGACCGATCGCATTATGAACGATACGTTCTGGCTCGGGGTGTACCCGGGGCTGACGGATGAGAAGATCGACTATATGGCGCAGACGGTAAAGGATGCGGTGCGCGATCATTGACGGAACTCATGAGAGATATACGTCTGTGCACATACCGTTAGATTGGACGGAAATCGAATGACAGAAGAGAAATATGGGGAAATATTGCGTCAAATACGTACGTGGATTGCACACGGTACGGCAGAAGCTCTCAAAAACGCCGAAGAAGCACTCATTGAGCTGCGCTCCGTCTATCCGAAGCGTCTGCCCTATTTCGCGGCAGAGGTGGCTCTCATGCTGGCAAAGGATGCGAATGCGGAGGATTGTCGTGTACTTGTCGACTATGCTGTGCAGGAGTTTCATCCGCAGGAAGGGCTTGCCGATCTTTTTGCATTGAAGGCACAGACCTATGCGGAGGAAACACCGGAACGACGTCAGCTTGAATTCCTGTCCGCATTCTATGAGACAGGGGAATTGCCGCAGCGTGAATTTGCCGTATTGGATGAGTTGAAGGCTCATCTGCGAGCGGGGATGATGGATGCGGACGGACTGTATGAACTCGCTGTGCAGTACTATGTCACGCGTAACCCTGTTTTCTCGTTCGTGCTGATGATGGCATGGTGTGCGCAGACGAGGCATCTAGAGGAGTTTGAGCAATATATTCTGCAGGATGCCGGACGGCTTTTTCCGCATCCCTTTATGAACGGAAATGACGGACTTCTTGCCCGTCTGTTCACGGATGGCGTCTCTCATACGTTCCTTGTGTTCATGGCGATGGACGACGACGATATGCCCGTACTCTCGATGGCTTTGCGTCTGCTCGGGCAGCAGGTCATCTGCGTGCGTGAGAGCGATGAGGTGCGCGCGGTGCAGGATGCAGAAACCTATGCACAGGAATGTGTACAGGCGGCAGAGGCAGTTTGGGAGGAGATCTGTGTTACGGTAGGGAAATGCCGCATGGAATCAGGTGCAGTGGTGGACGCTGTACCTGCTGTCGTTCGGCTGCTCGCACGGAGTGTTGTGCAGGACGCGCCGCTCATTGTCTTTTCGTCGGAGCGGAGAATGGCAGAGATGCATGACAAAACAGCGCTTGCAGGGGACATCCAACGCCTCTCCGGTCGTCTGCCGTCAGCGTTCTCCTACGCCGGGGCGTTTGCCTGGACGGGGAGCTACCTCCGCTATGTGAGTTATCTCTATGGGGAGTCGGTCGAGGAACTGCTTGCCGCACCGCACTCCTGTGATTTCTCTATCGTTATCCCCGTACGGAATGCTGCGGATACGCTGCGCCACACACTCAAAACCTGCCTTTCCATAGCATATGAGGGCAGCTATGAGATCGTTCTGAGCGATAATTCGGACGAAGGCTGTACGGCTGTGCGCGACCTTTATGAGGAGCTTGGAGATTCGCGCATCCGCTATTATAAAACGCCGTTTCCGCTCTCCCTGGACAAGGCCTTTGAGTTTGCCTATCTCCATGCACGCGGGGCGTTCATCTTCTCCATTGGTGCGGATGACGGTGTCTATCCGTGGGCATTGAACCACTTGAAGCAGGCTATCACGGACCATCCCGATGAGTCGATTTTCAGTTGGACGAGGGGGTTCTACACTTGGCCGGATTTCTCCCTCTATCCGTGTAAGATCGTCGACGTCCCCCTCTATGATCTGCGGCAGACCGAACAGTACATACGGTACGGTCTTGCCTCTCATCAGCAGGATGTTATTCGGCGTATTGAAGGTATTTTTTATTCTTTGCCGACGCTCTATATCAATTCCGGATTTCGGAGCAGCTATAGGTCGGAAATGCTGCGCCGCACAAGGCGTTTTCTGGATGGATTCTCGCAGGACGGCTATATGGCAGCGGTGAACCTCTGCCTGAACGACCATGTCATAGAAGTGAGATGCCCGATCACAATTGCAGGGATGTCGGGGCATTCGATTGGTGGAAAGACTCTCGTATCTGACACTGATCTTGTTCGTGAAGCAAAGTCTCGTGTGAGACGTCTGCCGATTCGTGCTAGGCTCGGAGAGTATGTCATGCGTGACAGCGAGTGGAAGATTCCCTATGTTGCTGCAGCGGATAAAATTGTATTCTACACCAGTGTCCTGCGTCTGACCGATCTGCATCTGATGGATGCAGTGTTGGATGAAGAGGCTGTCTTGGCTTATGTTGACAACTGTATTCCGCAGACGGATCCGGCATTTGAGCGGTGCTATGGATTGCTGATACATGCCGCTTCTCTGTGCAGCGAGGAGCTGTATCAGAAGTATTTGAAACGGTATGCACAGATCTGTGCCGCCCCCATTGGGCAGGAGGGAGCTGGGCTGAAAACAGTGGTGGCACAACCTCGCTACGACGCAGAAAGAAAAGCACTCACACTGGATGCGGATGCGTTCTACTGTCACAACATCGCCGATGCCGTTGCGATCACGGCACGCATTTTGAATCTCTGAGCAAAAAAAGATGCCCTATGGCATCTTTTTTGCGTGGGTCAGGACTCGGCTCTTTCTACGGGTGTCTGTGTAGCTTGTCTTGCCTTGCGCCGCGGGCGGATGGTGATGAGAAAGGCGGTGGCGTAGGCGGTGATGGGGATGGCACAGAGGAGTCCGATGCTGCCGATGAGGGAGCGTACGACTTCGGTTGCGATCATGTTGAGGTTCATGACGTGCAGCAGGGGGAGGTCGGGCTGTGCGGAGATGAGGAGGATGAGGGGGAGTGCGCCGCCGATGTAGGCGAGGACAAGGGTGTTCGCCATCGTGCCCATGACATCGCGTCCGACGTTCAGTCCCGAGGTGACGAGCGCTTGAAACTTTGTTTTCGGTGCGAGCAGCTTCATCTCGTACTGGGCGGAGGCGATGGAGACGGCCACGTCCATAACTGCACCGAGTGCACCGAGGACGATGCCCGCAAAGAGCAGTTCGCGAAAGTCCACGTTCTGTAGGTAAAGTGCCTTGAGCATCCCTGCCTGCTCCTCGTCGATGCCCGTGAGATAGGTGAAGTGGATCGCAAGGATGGCAAGCAGTCCCGCGACGAGGATGCCGCCGATTGTGCCAATAATAGCACCTGCTGATTTGACGTTGCATCCGTTGACGATGAGCTGGGTCGCAAGCGTGATGATGGTGCCGATGAGAATGGTCCAGAGAAGAATGTGCGAAGGCGCAAAGAGGATGAATGCGATGAGACCTTTTGCGATGAGGAGGACAGCGAAGAGGAGAACGAGGAGCGCCTTTGCACCTGTCATGCCGCCGAAGAGGATGAGGAGGACGGCAAAGCCGAGGGACAGTGCAAGCATCGCAGGCAGACGGTCATAGTCGACGATGGCGTAGCTGCCGTTTTCATCGCGCACGATGAGGTTGTCGCCCTCCTGTGGGTGGATGTCAAAGGCGGGATTGTTCAGTGTCCGATGTGTGATCGTCGCCTCTGTGCCCTCCGCCGGCCCCGAATCGATATGGAGCTGCACCTCGTACTGCTTGCTGCCCGGAGCAAAGGCGGTGATCTCGTTCTCGGTCTCCGTGACGCTGCGCACCTCTGCTTTGTACGTCGGTGGATCTCCGCTGCCCGTCAGATGGGCGAGTGCATAGAGAAGAACAGCGAGTGTGAGACAGATGCCGAGGAAGCGGGCAAAACGACGGGGATGAATCTTCATGGGAATACCCTTTCATGGAATGTTTTGATGATTGGAATGATCATACACAGTGATAATGATATTTGCATGAGTATGATGTCAATAGTTATTCCTGATTATCGCGGGACTATTGACATATTCGTTATTCTCATATATACTGAGAACAACACGATGGTTCCAGAGAGGACGGCGGCATTGCTGCGGTTCTCATGGCGCAGGAATTATCATCGTCGAACGAATCTGCTCAGGGAAG
>ERZ773069.1200-NODE-1200-length-15389-cov-24.824964_pt1 | contig 15389 bp, 18 predicted proteins | sample MGYA00580619_ERZ773069 | MGnify/ENA primary metagenome ERZ773069 (study PRJEB29015, sample SAMEA2738007) | human oral metagenome | biome: human oral; feature: human-associated habitat; material: dental | place: China | collected 2108 ...
CACACGCCCTACTTGCCGTTATCGGTGAGTAGAATGATGTGACCATGCTCTCTGACTTGGTACAATAGAAGATGGAGCAAGGTTCTGACAACTGATTCAGGAAGGTTGATGTGACTATGAGACCAGATCCGGCACGTGAGATCATGGATGACGAGCCAGACTTCACGGAGTGGCTTGCACAGAACGACAAGATGTCTAAGTTGCACGCTCAGGAGCAGGAGGATCACCTGAACTATCTGGTGTCACATGATGAGCCTCTGACCATAGAAGAGGAGGAAGAGGTACCTCGTGACTTGTTTGGTGACACCTGGCGCAACTGAGTTCTAAATCTATTCAGTCATCAATAACAAGTGAAACAGGTGGATGATAGAGCGCTTTCTGCTCATTCATCCACCTGATCGCTATTTGATAAGTTGTTCGTTCTGGATGACTCTACTTGGTGTCAGTGTCATCAACGATTTGGTTACCCTCAGACCACACACCAAAAGCAACCCGACCAGATCGAATCTCCTGCCCTATGCGAGCAATGTACTCATCCTGTACACGATTCCTGTCATCCGTGCTCAGGTGCTTGCTGGAGATGACGAAACCCGCCTTAGGTGACACAGGGAAATAGAACGCCTCAGAGCCATCAGCGAAATGGCGGATACGTGCTGGGACATAGGGCATGAAACCCATTGACGGCACGTCTTTCTTGCTGACGCTCATCCTCCAGGCATGAACCTCATCCCAAGCATCCAGAGCCTTCAAGGTGGCACCAAGAATACTCTTGACGTCACCAGAGAGAAACCCATTGGCAGGGTGAGGACTACGAACACTCTGGATGAGTGCAAGAGCCGCCACAGAGACATTACTCAGACCACCCTGAAAACCCTTGGCTGAACTGGAACCATAGAACATCTCAACACCAGCATAGAAGCGCTCAACACGATAGTCGTTAAATCCCTTGTCATCAACAACCCTGTGAGCGAAGTTGCTGTCAGAGATACTGAATGACATCAGTTTTCCTCCATTGAAAGAGGATGCTCGAACATGGCACCTGACCTTGCTGGTAGCAGATGTGTTGGGCGCCTTGAACTGCTGAAGATAGCACACAGGGATCCAGTGATGAACCTTTGGCTTACTTGGACGGCGCTTGTCCTCGCAGAGGCCCTGAAGGAATGTGTCAATGAACAGATCTGTGAGTACAGACTTGATGTCATCAACGGGTTTGACTTTAGTGTCACGGACGTTGGCGTGAACATAGCGCTGAAAACGCTCGACAGCAACCATCACGTCAGCGTCATTCTTGATGACCTCAGCAACAGCAAGCAGGCGATCAAGCACAGACAACTTACTGGATGTCGCCACCTCAGGAATCAGTGTCCCCATGGCGTCCAGTGTCCTGTTGATGCGCTGCTCGCTCGTCTCATTGCTCATGACCACAACCATACATCATGATTTCAACAGATCTACATGTTGTAGGTGTTTTGGGATGTACTTCACATGCAAGCAGAAGTTCAGTACTACTCTTTGGGGTGAAGTTGCGTTGTCAACAGCAACCATCCTTTGTGAAAGATTTGTTACGTATTGCTCATGTATGATACTATGATGAGATAAGAGGACACATTCTTGTTATCAAAACTGACGTACAGAGCATCACACACCGATTGGAGGCGGGAGAAGTGACTAGCAGCACAAACCATCACTTTGACTCACTGAAGAGCATAGATCTTGATGACAGCGCATCTGACGACATTGAGTGGATGGACAAGTGGATCATCAGGTTCATCAAGGCGGTAGCCATCACTCTTGCAGTACTTGTTGTGAGCGGATGTTTCTCTGTCATAGTGCCACTCGGTAAGCACGCTCTCACCTATGAGAAAACTCCTGGCAGCAGCACTAACAGGACGACAAGAACTCCTGCTACATCTCAGGCATCCAGCAAGAATAAACAAGATGGTTCTGATTTCAGCAAGGATGGTGGTGAGTCGCAACAGCAACAGAGCAGCGACGAAGATGCACAGAAGAACCAACAGGGCGACAACCAAGACAGCCAAAACCCAGACAACAACAGCACCCCGAATCATGACTATACTGAGGACTTGAAGTCAGCAGGCAGTGAGATAGGCAATGATTTGAAGAAAGCAGGAGGGCAGGCTGTTGACAAGGGCAAGCAGGCTGGCAAGAGCGCAGGTGATTGGTTGAGGCAGAAGTGGAACTCTGCTGGAGAATCTGGGCAGAATGGCAACTCATCAAACCAGAACCAGGATGAGAACGAACAGAGCGCTGAGACAGATGAAGGAAGTTCAGAGGATAAACCTGCACCACAGAATGATTCCAGTCAGAACCAATAGGTTCAAGTAGCACAAACAAAAATAAGAACACCTTTTGGGTTACTTTTCACAGAAAGTGAACAAAACCAAAGGCGTTCTTATCGATTATGTACTTGACTTACTTGTTGTCCTTCTTGCTCTGCTTGTTGGACCAGAATCCCCAGCCAACAGCAGCCAGAGCAATCACAGCACCAACAGCGTATCCCCAAACCGGAATAGTAACCATTTCTCCGCCTTAAAAATCAGTCTTTTAAAGAATCTTGTACACCCAGAAAATAACTGGATTCCGACCGAATATCGTGGTTGTTTTAGCAGATAGATGGATATTTCAGCAGCAAGTAAGTTCTATTCTGTTTTAATTGTTTTGTAGTTCAGTAAACACTTTACACCAGTACCCTGAAAGAGTGATCAGATGTCATCAATGAGAAGGTTTATGGCTTCCAACAAAGGAAACCGTCACTACCAGCAGATGACTGGCAAAAACGACAGGGATACAGATGTCAGGCCATGGACGCCAGGAAAAATTGTTCTAGGTATAGCCATTGGTATTCTGGTTCTGGCTGTTGCTCTGGGCGGATACCACCTTTCAAAATACATCATCTTCTTACTCCAGCACTACCTCCACCTGGATTGGTTCAGTACAACCAACCCTGTCGACTGGATTGTCGCTGTGGTACTTCTACTTCTGGTCTTCGGTGCTCTCAGATACGTGACGACATTCGTATCCAGGTTGTTCCGATTTGTGTTCAGGTTCGCTCAGTCGGATGTAGTCACAATAGTCATTGCTGTTGGAGTCAACATCATCTTCCTTGTTCTTGACTACTGGCTAACATCACAAACACTCCATCTAATGACCTTGACTCAGGTGCCAACATGGTTCATGACAAGCAACTGGCTCAGTGTTGCTACATTGTTCATCATGTATGCTGGAGCACTGGTATGGATCCCAAGAACAGGTGTGTATGGAGAGAATAGTATTGCTTCTGCCATAGATGATGGTAATAGATGGTGAGAAAGAAAAGAATCACTCACATTCTTAGTAGAGGATAGCGCTGTCCTCTGCATTTTGTTAAAAATACCATCTATAAAATAACTCTGTTCTACTCTAAACATATTTAAACGGATAGCCCAAAAAACAAACAAAGCAACCTGATTGCACCACTAAAACGAGCGCAATCAGGTTTTTCTTTGTTAGAGAACAAGATGTATGTATAGTCATTACTTGTTTTCTATAAGGGTGGTTCACAATGGCTAGTTCTGGTTTCAAGCACTATGTTGATGGAGAGTGGAGGGATTGTGTTGGTCCTGACAGGTGTGCAATCAAGAATGAAGACGGAAGTCCTGTTCCACACGCCAGCACACCAGAGGAGATGGAGGCTATTGAGGCGCAGTTCGCTGGTGTTGATGACCATGGTCTAGGTGGTACGTCACAGGTTTCTACAAGTACTGATGACAAGCCTAAGACAAGATTCGCCACACTGAGCACACCTGCTGACGTTCATCTGGCAGAGTTCGACAGGAAGGCTCTTGGATACGCGAACCGAACCAGACAAATCTACGGCTTGCACGAGTTCCCATCAGAAGGTGAGGGCGCTATGGTCATGTACGAGCCACCCGAGGTTGAGGGAGCCAGGTTCCAGGAGTTCGGAGACCTGTATGAACCAGGCAGAACCATTGTCGTCACAGGTAGAGGGAAGCACATGTTCCATGACGAGGAAACTGGTCAGGTCATTCCCAGAAGCGAGATCAATGAGGGCTACGTTATTGACATGCCAAAGAACGCCTACGCTCACATGGCTCTATCACAGCACCAGAACTTCAAGGATCTAAAGGAAGGGTCTGACCGCAGTGAACGAGCAAAACTGGCTCTTGCCATCAACATGAGAGAAAAGGGCTGCTCAATCTCAGGTTTGTCAGCATTCCCTGTCAATGGAGAGTCAGTTCAGTACCCAGAAGGATACACCGCCCCTGACGCTGCTGACGAGGCGTACCTGATTGAAGGAGACACGGACAGTAGTCCACTGAACCCAAGCGGAGTCAGAGTAAGGATGCTTGTCAGCAAGGACGGTGATCTACTTCACAACGACAACCCTGAGCCCTACAAGCAGAAGATTGACGAAGCCTTCAGAAACCGTGAGGTCAGACAGGCCATGCGTGAGAAGTATGAGGCTGACCGTGAGAACTACGTCAAGACAAGAGGCGCTATGTACAGGACAGTTCACGGAGCAAAACCGCCGTTGCTTGATGGATCCACTGCCAAGTTGGAGGAGAAGAAAGCGGCATTTGACAGGTACATCAAGGGACTTCAGAATGACGCAGAGACCAGAAAGAAAGAGTCCAGAGGACAGATCACCAAGAGAGCAAAGAGTTACTTCGGCGAAGACACCAAGATCACTCTCGGGCGCAACAAGAAGGGCTTCCACATTACGTATAAGGACAGCAACGGTGTAACAACAGGCTCTGGATACATCCGCCTGAACGATGAGGGCAAGGTTGAGTTCGAGCCTAGAAAGGGCGGTCCAGCAGCAGCCACGAAGACGTTGCAACAGTTCGCTGAGGGCCTGTCACGTGCTGATGTCAAGGAGTTGTATGATGCTCATGATAACTCTGCTCCAGACGTGGACGAGTTAAGGAAGATGTATAGAAGTGAGTTCTAAAGTGATTAGAAACTGAACTTTACGATTGAAACAAAAAACGAGTAATCCGGTGGTTTTCCAGTCCACCGGATTACTCGCCTACATACAACATGATTAAATATACTTCATCTGCCGGTATCTGTCAATCTCTTCCTGTATGAGCATAGTCACACTTTGAGCGCATCTGATTACTTGCTTGCCAGAACACCAAGAACGAAGTTTCTCATGTCCTCATCCTGGATCCCATCGTTACTCAGCCCCATGAAGCCGCCAAAACGACCGCAGAACAGTCCCTCGACACCAGTACTCATGATCTCATAGTTGTCCTTGTCTCTATAAATCTTTCCCATATAGTGGTGTACGAAGTGATCCTTATAACCCATCTCATCCTTACCCTTATATATCCTGGACAGACTTTCTCCACTAGTACGAGACTCAAGGAACTCCTTCTCCACATCAGACAGACCTTTGACCATGTACTCTGATCTGTGAACAAACTCATGTCTGGCAGTTGAGTCAGCATCAGTCATTCCATGGATGATCTCAGTATGATCGGTAGAGGTAAGAATCTGTGGAAGAGGAACAGATCTGCTGATGACCTGTGACGTCTTCTTAGGTCGCCTCCAGCAAACCTTTTCAGAACCGCTATAGTCTGTGTAACGGTGCAGTTCCCAGCCTCTCCCTTTAGGCTTGTTTCGTTCCATGTCCTCATCACTAAAAGATCCAGGCATAGGTGTACTTGTAGCACATACTGTCGCAGAGTAAGCCGTCTTCGTCCATGTGGACATGTCTCCAGAACTCATGTCAGCGTTCTCATCAAACATCTCCATAGTCACTGGATCTCCATTGTCATCTCGATTCAATACAAGACCAGGACTGGTACTGATCTTGTCCAGAGATGAGACGTATGTGACCTGAGGAACCATCTCCTTCTTCTCAAGTATTATCTCATGAGTGTAGTGGGCTCTTTCCTTTGAGATCCTGACAATTGGAGGAGGAGTATTTGAATACGCTGATGCCTCAATCCACTCGGACGGAAAGTCCTGAATAGCAGAGTTGAATGTCATTACAGCGTCCTTATCACTCTCCTTGCTCCAAGCATGAGATCCACCCATAGTACGAACCTCTGAAAGAATCTCTCTATAACTGTCAGCAAGTTCAGCCAGACGTTTCTTAGTTCTCTCAGGATAGGTCTGACCAGTAACCACAGGAGCCAGGTCATTCACCATACTCAGGTACTTCTGACTGGCATCTAGCAGTTCCTTGTGCTCAGGGTTACTCATGATCCTGTGCTCAATTGTTGGGTAGTCAGGATTATGTGGGTCAGCCTTGGCTTCTTTTCTGGCCTGCTCGGTTATAGCGTCAATACGAGAGTTGATGACATCCATCTCCTCAAATGCAGCCTCATAGTCCTCGTTAGCGATATCAACGTCATCCCTGTAACGAATCCTCTCCTCCTCAGCATCAAAACTGATTCGAGACATCGCCTCATCAGCCATCACCTTACCAACATGTCTGGCAAAATCGGCCTCACCGCCAAACGCCTTGACAACCTCCTCACGATAGTCAGGATCCAGTCGAAACTCGTTCAGCAGTTCCTTGACGCCAGAGAAGTCCGCAGCGTTGTAGACAGATGCTGGAGACGAACCTGCTTCTACCTTCTTCCCCTCACCTACTAATGCTGTCTCAGGCTCTACAAGGGGCTCTGAGTCCTGTTCTGTCCTAGTGGACGCAATCTCAGCCTCAGCGTCTCTACGAGCCTTGAGAGCCCTCCTGTAGGCACTCCTGCGCTCAGGTGAGCAACTTGGGCAACGCCTGCCACCATGATCCTTGGATCTGCACATGTCACTTACCCTCCTGAGAGTCATCGCCTGCTTCTGAGTTTGAGTTCCTGACAATCACGTTCGGGCTCATTGCAGAAGGGTTGTCGCTGATAGAGAAGGAATGAGCCTCAATCAACAATGACTCAACATAGTCTGGACACTGCACAATGTGTGTTCGCCCAGGACAGTAGATGAACATGGCAGCAAGAGCACCAACAGCAGTGTCGGACTCAGCCTCAATCTCCAGAACGCCCTCAATCAAGACCTCAGCCTTCGTTGACACAGCAAGACCAGCATACCTGACCAGTGTCTCATCACCAGTGAAGACACCATCAGACCAGGCTATCACCTTGCCGTCACACTCTGTCACTACAACGCCCTCTTTGGGCCTGTACTTCGTCATTAGTCAATCATCTCCAAGTGTCATCAGAATCATGTTAGAGCATCTATTGAAGAACTCATTTGTCATAAGAGCACTTCTTGTTGGTATATCTAACATTTCTGTACCTTATGGAGTCCCCTTTCACAGAGGCAAGAACCACCCGCATAAAAAACAATCGGATCCACCACACTAAAAAAGCAGTGAATCCGATTTTATTAGATGAGTTGAGAACATATCCTTTTAGAAAGATTTGTTTTTGGCGTTAACAGTAATCTCTTTTATCTACATGGATGGCGTCAGTTCCCACACCTCAACATCAATCTCTGGATGCATCTTTGCTGTCTCTCGGATCGTGTACCAAACCTCGTCCCAGTTCAGGCCACCTGTGTTGGTTCCGATTCTGGGGAGCGACACGCTTGACAACCCGAGTTGTTTCATCTGTAGAAACATGTTGTCAAGTCCTTCAGCAAGAAGATGCAACTTGGCGTAAGGCCCTGGACAAACCTGTGAAGCAATGTTGGCAATCACTCTGACCTCATCGTCCTTGTGCTCGTCCGCAACCACCAGAAGACACTGACCACCATATAGGCGTCCGTCTTCGCACGCCTCACGATATGCCCTGAAAACACTAGGATAGGTGACTCTGATGGTTCTGGCGATACCTGAACCCATTACACCTTGAGTGCTAACACCATGACCAATCACTTGAGATACACTTGTGAAGATGTCGCCTCGTTTCAGAAATACAGGCACCTGTTCTTCTCCCTTGTTGCAACACGTTTTTAGTGTTGAAAAGTCATTGTTTTTTGCTGAGCAGAAAATATCTACATGTGTTGACAACCGAGCAAGCATCTGATACTATGTCAGGTGACTCGGTGATAACAGAGAACACAGAGTGTTTGCTCTTGTATCTTCCTGCTCGCTGAGGCATCAATCAGAAAACAACATCCTCAATCAAGGAGAAAACACAACATGGCCCGTCGAAGCCACGCTGAAGAGTACCTACGTTCGTATAGGGGCGCTTCAGTCTACGACGTGTACGGTGATGACGCATTTGACTCGGACGCATTTGACTCTCGTGAGGAGTATGCTGGTGAGCCTGGATACTGGTCATCTGGTTCTTCAAAGAGTGGTGGGTACTACTACGGCCCAGACGATGACGAGGATGAGTACGATGATTGATGGATGATAACTGACTTTTAGCAAGCAATCACAAAAGACCTGAGATGATAAATTTCTCAGGTCTTTTGTGTTATCTGCATTCCTTGTTCGTGGTGACAGATGAGAAAATCACCACTTTCACTGAGTCAAAGTCACCCAATCCTTGGGATCATCTTGTCCCAGTCAAGCACGAACGACTGAGGGGAGTAGTCAGCAACAGAGTTTGACTTCAGCGTCTCTGCACTCTCAAACATGGGAGCAATAGCAGCAAGACCATCAGGCGTGTATCCACCATCATGAGTAATCTCTACACCAAGAGTCTTGGAGACACGTTCAAGAATCTCCTTGGCGTAACCCATACGACGGCAACCAGGACGAGTCTCAATCTCGTACAGGTCAACTACTCCGTCTTCCTCAGCGTCACCAACCTTGACATAGGACACTGGGGAACCGTCTCGCATGAGCCAGCAGTTGTAGGTCATTCCGAAACCACGAGGAGTGAACTGAATCTTGAGTTTAAGAATGTTGCTATTTGTATTGCTGGCGCTTGTCTCAATCGCTGAATCTGCCGACATCTGCTCATTGGTGCTCATAGATGAACTCACTCCTTTATCTGCTCTTTGATCACCATAGCATAGATGACGCTACCTAGTTGATGTTGCCTCTGTTAGGTTGAACACTGACTGAGTGAATACTCATGGTTCTTGACACCCACGACCTGACGGACTCGTCAATGTCAGAAGTCTTGGTCCTGCTGTTTGTGGACAGATCATACATGACATGAAGATGAATCGCCATCTCGTCAGTGTGCTTCTCCTCAATCAGATCGTAGAACACCCAGATCTGTGTTGGGATCATCTTGTGATGACGATCATATAATGGAACAAGGCTCTTGGTGATGTAGTCCCCGAGTAAGTCATCAAGCCAGGACTCAGACCTGCTGTCTACATCTGTTGACTTGTTGCTCTTGGACATAACAGAAATCTCGTCAGCGTTATAGAAGTCTTTGCCATAACGGAACATTGGCATATAGGACACATCATCAGAGAACCAATTGAACTCAATGAACAGACAGACAGCATCAGCAGTGTCGCCAGAGTACTCAAAGATAGACCTGAGGATACTTAGCATTGACTGTGAAAGAAGTTCCTCAAATGTTGGAGGAGTTGTCAACAAGTCATCATCAAACAGGATTGATCCTGGAGAAAAACTCCTGTCCAGTTCCTTGTGCCGTGACATCTAAGGTAAACCTGCCTCTGCTGTGTTCTGTAGGATTCTGCTCTGAACTTGTTCTCAGAGAGTGTACTTGACGACCTCATACGACTCGGGTGCAGAGATGGTCATGTAGTACCCATCGTCATCAAGCATCGTCAGTGGAGTCAAACGACGGAGATAACGCTCTGCCTCACGTCTGGTGCTATACACATGAGCACTCGGTCGAGTAGATGACCCACCACCAGTCAGGAAGGATCCAGTGAACCGGTTAATGATGACATAAATCTCATTCGGTGCCTTAGAGGTCTCACCCTCAGTATTCTTACCCATAGAACAAATTCCTTTCCATTCCTTTACAAGGATTCAAGCACTATCACTGTTATTGTAGCATAGAATCGCCAGCAGAACAAGACAGGCGTTTAGCACATACTCAGAAAGGAAGAGTGGAGAAGACAAAAAAAGAATGACTCTGCTAAAAGATTTATGAGTACTGGGCCTCAACCACAGAGACAACCTCCATGGAATGTATCAGAGCCTCTTTGAGCGACTTTCTGGGGTCAACCCTACCGCCATAGCGAGTCAGCAGAACAAACCGCCCATCATCCCCCAGAGCCATCACAATCTCCATGACAACTCCGCTCAGTCGTTCCTCATCAGACATAGGAACCAGGCTGTCAGAGTCAGTGCTGGCAAGATCCTGAGAAAGTTGTGCACGAGCCATCACACAGAAAGACTTAATGAGACTTGTGAACTCGTCAGGATCCTCTCTCAGTGGGCTGAACAGATCCTCATTCAGAACGACAACAGCATCCCTACCAGGAATCTCTGTCACTGAGATACACTCAATAGCATAATTGACATCACTCACAGCATCCGCCTCAAACTATTATCAAAGAAACCTGCTTAAAGGTAATTTTTTCAGCAGGTTTCAAACCATTAAACCTGAGACGGAAATATCCAGATTTGACAAGTGAGTCGTATGCTTGCTGCTCTGACTTATTATGCTATCAGTTGGAGTTAGTCACATAGTAACGAGTAACTGAGGATGCCTGACCAACATTGTCACAAACAACGTCATTGATTGCAGCCAGGACAGCAGGGTCAGCGTTGCGACTCTGAGACATCACCTCACCAGCACCACGATCACCAGTTCCCTCAGGCCACTGAGATCGAGGAACATACCTCTCGACCACAGGCCAGTCCCAAACGTCGTCAGTGGTGTACACACGCTCACCACGAGGCCACACACTGAATGACGGACGAACATTCAAGTCCTCATCCATGTACACGTGAAACCAGATCGTGGCAGCAATCTCATCAGAATACGGGTCAACCGGAACAGACGTCTTCAGAGTAATGGCATCCTTTTGAAGGTCCTCAGCAATCAGAGACCACTGGTGATGCGGCTTAATCTCAAACTCATCAAGGTCAAAGTCAATGATGTCAGTGTCTTCAAAAAGGGCCTTCAGATCAGGTCGCTCCTCGCCTTCACCAAGAACAGGACCAACAATCTCACCATTAGGATAGAGTGTCATGTTATATGGCTCAAGAATCTCATTGACACCATCAAGAATCTTGTTCTCAATCGCCTCTGTGTCAAAATCAAGAACATAGTCACCAAGAGTATCAAAGACGTACTCGCCAAGAGATAGACAGTGGGCGCCCAAAACGTTTTTAAAGAAGTTGCGCTCAACGATCGTGGTAGTAGTCATGATGTTCTCTCTTCCCCTGAATGAAAGTAGTATTGTCTCTGTGAGTGTTTTAGTCCAGCACTCAAACCTATTGCTTACACACTACAACAACACGTGCAACTCTTCAAGGTGGTAATAGATGAGATTGCTCACAACAAGATTTTGTGGCATAACGTCTCTCTTATGCACAGAACAACCAGCACTCTGTGAATGTTGTACTGGTTGTCCTGTGATTATTGTGATCTGAATCTCTTAGATGATTTGGTGTTACATCCTCACTTGGTAACACTTCTTGGCCGCTGTCTTGGCGACCTCAGACAGATTGTATAGCGGCTTCTCTTCTCGCTCCAGCCACAGTTGTTGCTCAACATCGAACCTGCGCTCATAGTACTCATCAACACCCACAACCAGTGGTCTGTCCTCAGTCATCTTCCTACCAAGTTCAAGCAGAGCAATCGGTTGTATCGCTCCAGCGGGGAACCAGAACAAGGTGACCTCAGCACGTTTCAACATCTCGTGCTCCCAGGCAATCTGTTTAGCAGCAGCATCACCTGTCTTCTCTAACCCGTAAGGACGCCTTGGATTAGCGATGTTCAAATCTGTATCACCGAGCATCTTTATTACCTCACTCTGCCAGTCAGGACAGTTTGAAATACCACCAGCAAGAAAAAGATCTACGTGCTCCCAGTCAGTACCACTTTCAGGAGTAATTAGTGTCGCCATACTAGAACAACCTTCCAAACATATTCTTACAATACGTAAAAACATATCTGAAAGGTTGTTCTGACGAGGCAATGAATCTATTGTCAGCGCCTGTTTTCAGCACAGGAAGGATAATTTCTCATTACCCACACTTGGAGTCAAGAGTACGCATGATAGCATCACGTTCCTTCTGATCCACAGTCAGGTTCTCCTTGTACTTGTACTTCACCTTGACATAACTCATGACATACTGACACTGACTTGGCTCAAACGACGGAATGTATGTAGCAGGATCCTTATCAGACTTGGATCTATTCTCCTTTGAGCCAACCAGTTGCAGATTGTCCATATCATTAGCGATCTGATGGCGCTGGTAGACGGTCAGTCTCATACCCTTCTTCTCAGACCTGTACACCTCTTTCAGTGGAACAAGATGATCCACGTCAGCGTCATGGCTACTACCCTTCACAATAGTGACAACCTTGCCAGTATACGGGTCCACGAAAGCGGAACCATCCTCAGCCCTACCATCATCATTGAATGAGGCGTTGTAGGTGATGTCACGCTGCTCAACAGCCGCAACCGTTCCCCTGTCAAAGTCCCCAAACATCTCCTTGCGGTTGTAGTCACTGGCATCATTCTCTGGAGCGACAGTCAAAGAAGCCAGTTGCTCTTTAGCAGTGGCAACCTCCTCAGCAGTAGGCTTCAGCGGCCGACCTTGAAAGAATATGTCACTGCCATCAGAGTTTGCGCCTCCACTGCTGCTGTCACTGGACGAGGAACCAGACTCAGATGACTGGCTGCCTCCATTGCTTCCAGAACTGTCAGTCAGCCCTTTAGCCTTCTCCTTGGTCTGATCCCACTTCTTCTGAGAGTAGTCCTTGGCGTCCTCATAGACCTTCCCGGCCTTTTCTTTGGCTTCCTGCCTGGACTTGTCCGCCTGCTGCTCGTAAGCCTTCCAGTCCGTCTGCTCGTCCGTATCCAGTGCTCCACAAGCAGCCACAGAGAAAGCAGACGCCAGCACACCAGCCACAGCAACAAACCGTCTCACCTTGGCAGCAGCGGACGACCTGGCACCAAAGTTGAATAAGTTGTGCTCGTTCTGCCTCTCAAAGATATGCCTAGCCTCAAGCCTGCTGCTGGCATGATCCATGGAGTCATATGGGCACGATTCAGGAGTTTGTGCCTCACACTCCATTGGTTTGTCATACTTCAGATGAAACTTCATGAACACAACCTCACAAAACCAGTAAGTGCTAGTGGAATAATTTGCTTTCAGATACAAACATATCTATTCACAAGCATGTTGAAATGATGCGAATAGATATGTTTGTCTGGACGGGCTGCTTACCACACAGGAGAGTTAAGATCCTTGTGCTCTGCACTCTCAGAGATCTGAGACGTACCAACTGAAAGAGTTGCGATAATCTCATCCTCAGTGCTCTTCTGCCTCATAGCACGCTCCTCCTCCCACTTCCGCTTCTCCTCAGCGATAAGTTTCTCTGTAAGAGAGTTGTGCTTCTCAATCAGAGAGTTGAACACATCAACAGAGTGCTTAACAACGTCATTGGAAGAATTAATGAACTCCTCTGTACTCTTTTTCATCTCTTCGTTCTCAGAGTTGTAACTGAAACCAGGATAAGGAGTCACTTTAGCAATCTTCTTAGCAATACCCTTGAACGTACCAAGAACCTGATCCAGATCCTGCTTGCACTTATCAAACTCAGGTGTTTCAAGATGAGAGTAGAACTCTGTCTTCTCATAAAGAAAACGAATATAGAGAGCGTCACCAAAAGTACTATAAAACTCGTCAGGAAACCCAGAGTCTCCAATGCCAGCAAACGACCGGGCATACTTTGCGAAGATCTTGAAGGCGCTGGAGTCAGAGTCAACATCTAGTGACTCCCTACACTGCTTCTCAAAGCCAAATCCAGCAGCAAAGACTTTTGCATACATCGGAAAATCACGCAAACTTTTAACAAAACTCCTGTTTTCAGGGTTTTCCACAAAACTGATGTATTCTGAGTACAGACTCCTCTCTTCTCGAGGGTCTGTCAGAGGAGAGTTCCACTCAGGAACGCTACCACGAAGTGAGTTGAGATGACGCTTGATCCTAATACTGTCATCAAGCGTGTTCTTCTTATTGCTCTCTGATGGGATTTGAGTATCTTCTGTTTTATTATCCTTGTCGTTATTGTCATCATTCTTGTTGACAACAGAGTTTTCACTACCATCAGCAAAAACAACAGAACAAATCCCATAAAGACCCATTAAACCAAGGATCCCAACGATAATAATGGTTGCAATTCCACAAATTGACATCTGTAACTCTCTCCTTTACTATTGCACTTTTTATATTGTGCATGTCATACAAGCACTGGTTGTGCCTGCATGAAGAGAGTACACATAATGCCGCCCTGCAATCAAGCGGAACGGCACAAGTGTAAGCAAGATCTCAAGTTATGTCATACAGAAGAATACCCCGATCCAGCAGCCAGCGACTCGTCATCTTCCTCATCAGGGTCTGTTTCGTTAGTACTTGACAAGACGCTAGATCCAGTGTCCCACAGATCCTCATCAAACAAAGACTTCAGAGATGCTTGACCGTCGCTGGAACTGCCTGTCTTAGCCTGACTGCTGACCTTCTCATCAAGTCCAGCGATCTGACGAGCCTGCTCAACAACTGAGTCAACCTTGTCATCATCACTCAGCAGATCAGGCATACTGACACTCATGCCTTCAGTCAATTCATCAACCTTTGAGGTCATATCATTGAACAAAGACCTAATCTGCTCTGGAAGTTCCTCTCTGTCAGTCATGTAAAACTTCTTAAAGTCAGTGTTATTGAGAATACTTGCACAAGACTCCAGAATCTTCCTGATCGGAACAAGATCCTGCTTAGTCTCAGAAGTGGAACCAGAACCAACAACTGGATACACATTATCATATGCGTTATAGAATCTGACCAAAGAGTGAGTAAACTCATTGATCTCTGGATATGGTTTACCACTTGGAGGCATCCTGAGATCACAAAGCATGTCTATAGCCCTGTCGCCCTGAGTCAGGTAGACCAGTTTGGCAGCATCAGATGCATTCAGTATAGTTACAGGTAACTCAATCGCTGCCGGTTTCATCTGCCAGGAATTGTAACTAAAGATGTTCTCACCATTGTTCTTCTCTTTGAACTCCTTCAACTTCTTTGAGATATGGTCATCCACCATCTTGAAGCATTCCGTGTCACCAGTCAGTTTTCCGTTCTCAATGTGAACATCTCTGATATGTGACAACATTCTGGCAAGAAGAGAGTCATTGATGTAGTACGAGTTGATGAGCAGGATGTAGTTGTACAACTCAGAGTCTGACAAGAATCTTGGTATATACGAAGACGCTGAGTCCTTTAGACCATTAGCACAGGACTCTACAATCTTTCCGACTTTTAGTTTGTCGCCGCTCTTGTTTCTATT
>ERZ773069.1202-NODE-1202-length-15386-cov-2.814102_pt1 | contig 15386 bp, 13 predicted proteins | sample MGYA00580619_ERZ773069 | MGnify/ENA primary metagenome ERZ773069 (study PRJEB29015, sample SAMEA2738007) | human oral metagenome | biome: human oral; feature: human-associated habitat; material: dental | place: China | collected 2108 ...
TTATGGAGAAGGTGTAAGATGAAGAAAAATAGAATGCATTCCTGGAAAGAGCTCTTCTTGAATTACGGTGTATTAATTCTCTGTTATTTTATAGTGCAGTTCTTTTTACATTCCGGTTCTGTCTCTTCTTTGATGAAAGGACTTCTGGTTCCCCTTTGCATTTACTCGATTCTGGCTATCAGTCTGAATCTTGTGGTCGGTATTTCCGGAGAATTGTCTCTGGGGCATGCGGGCTTTATGTGCGTAGGAGCTTTCTTCTCCGCCAGCTGTTCCATGCTTTTAAAGGGAAGCGGACTCCCGCCGATTCTTTTGTTTGTTATTTCCTTATTGGTCGGTGCCGTAACGGCAGGTTTACTCGGTGTGCTTATCGGGATTCCGGTTCTTCGCCTGAAAGGAGACTATCTGGCTATTGTCACCCTTGCCTTTGGTGAAATCATTAAAAACCTGATTAATGCGTTGTACTTTGGTGTAGATAAGAACGGTTGGCATTTTTCCTTGAAAGACAGTAATGCGATTACTCTCGGTGAGGGAGGAAAGTGGATTATTAAAGGTGCCCAGGGAATTACCGGAACACCGAAGTACAGTACGTTTACCATGGGAATGGTGCTCTTAGTCCTTTCCATGCTCTTTATTCAGCATTTTATCCATTCCAGAACCGGTAGAGCGGTTATGGCAATTCGGGATAACCGTATTGCTGCCGAGAGTATCGGCTTACCCGCAACAAAATTAAAACTTCTTTGTTTCTCTATTTCTGCATCATTTGCAGGAATTGCCGGTGTACTCTACGCACATAACCTGAGTTCTTTACAGGCGCTCCCGAAGAATTTCGGCTACAATCAGTCTATAATGATTCTTGTCTTTGTCGTGATGGGCGGAATGGGAAATATGCGCGGTTCTATTCTTGCCGCAGTGGTACTCACCATTCTTCCGGAACTTCTTCGTTCTCTAAACGATTATCGCATGCTGATTTATGCTGTCGTTTTGATTTTGATGATGCTCTTTACCTCGGCACCCGGATTTATTGCTTTTCGAAAGAGTCTCATACAGAGATTTCGTAAAAAGGAGGTGAATGCATGAATTTGTTAGAGGTGAATGCACTCAGTATTTCCTTCGGCGGTCTGAAAGCTGTGGATAATTTTCATATTTCTGTGAAGAAAAATGAACTTTATGGTTTGATAGGACCCAATGGAGCCGGAAAGACAACGATTTTCAACCTCTTGACCGGTGTATACAAACCGAATTCCGGGGAGATTCTTCTGCAAGGAAAAAATCTTGTAGGGTTAAGTTGTGCGCATATCAATCAGGCCGGTGTTGCAAGAACCTTCCAAAATATTCGTTTATTTGATAAATTGTCTGTTTTGGATAATGTGAAAGCCGGGTTCTTTTCCTCTCATAAGTATAGTTTTCTGGATGGAATCCTCCGTTTGCCGAACTATTTTAAGAAGGAAAAAGAAATGAATGACGAAGCAATGGACCTTCTTTCGGTCTTTCATTTAGAAGATCTTGCCGGAGAGTCGGCAGGAAATCTTCCTTACGGAAAACAGAGAAAACTTGAAATTGCCAGAGCTTTGTCTACGAAACCGTCCCTCCTTCTTTTGGATGAACCGGCCGCGGGGATGAATCCGAACGAGACGGAAGAGTTGATGGAAACCATTCGCTTGGTACGGGATCGTTTTGATATGACGGTACTTCTTATTGAACACGATATGAAGCTGGTATCCGGGATTTGTGACAGACTCACGGTACTCAATTTCGGGCAGGTGCTTTGCGAAGGAGAGACAGGAGAAGTCCTGCATAATGAAAATGTAATTAAAGCCTATTTAGGAGAGTAATATGGGAGAGATTCTGGAAGTTAAAAATTTACATGTGCACTATGGCATGATTCATGCCATTAAAGGAATTTCCTTTCATGTAAAAAAAGGGGAAATCGTAACCCTCATCGGAGCAAACGGTGCAGGGAAAACCAGTACATTGCAGACGATTACCGGCCTTGTTCCCTCTTCTGAAGGGGAGATTCTATATAATGGAAAAAGGATTGAAAAAGTATCCGGTTATAAGCTTGTAGGAATGGGTCTTGCTCATGTTCCGGAGGGGAGAAGGGTCTTTTCCAGTCTTTCCGTTTACCAGAACCTGCTCCTCGGGGCGTATACGAGAAAAGATAAGAAAGAGATAGAAGACAGTTTGGAGATGATTTATACGCATTTCCCGCGCTTGAAAGAACGTCGCAATCAGGTTGCCGGTACACTCTCCGGAGGAGAACAGCAGATGCTTGCCATGGGTAGAGCTTTGATGTCGAAGCCGGAAATGATTCTTCTGGATGAGCCTTCTATGGGATTATCTCCCATTTATGTCAATGAAATTTTTTCTTTAATTCAGATGATTCATGACAGCGGTGTTACTGTCTTACTGGTCGAGCAGAACGCAAACAAAGCGCTCATGATTGCGGATAGAGCGTATGTTTTGGAGACGGGTGTGATTTCTTTGGAAGGAGAAGCCAAAGCGCTGCTTGCAGATCCTAAAGTTCGAGAAGCGTATTTATCGGAGTAAGCGATGAAGAAGAGTCTTGTCCGTTTTTTTATCTTTCTTTTTTTTCTGACTGTCGTGGCTACTTTTTTCACTATTTTTCTACAAAGAAGGTGGAAGCAAGAACTCATGCAGTATGAAAGTAAGGGCAGTGCAGAGCAGGTGGATAAGCAGGAACTCGTCCCGGTAAAAGAAGAGAAAACAGAGGTGGAAGAACTGGACAGTGCCGCCTTTTTACAGGATGAATATACAAAACTGGAAGAATTAGAGAAGGATAAAACATGGCAAAAAGACCTTCCCCTGAGAAGGCGTTACGAGAAAATAGCGTCTCTTTACGATGGAGAATTACAGCGATTGGTTTCGTACTACGGGAAGCAGTTAAAAGGGACGGAAAGGGATAACTTCTTTGCGGAGCAAAGCATTTTTCTCGCGGAAAGAAATCGGGAAAGCAAGAAAGAACTTAGTCAGGATAAGACGGGCGTAGAGGAGAATGTGGACTATTTAAAGAAGTATATTGCCTTAACGAAAAGTCGTTGTGCAAGTATATTGGAAAAGATGAATGAGAGGGAATAGTCCCTCTTCTTCTTTTATAAAGCGGTAATTCTTGCACTTCGGAGATAGGTACGATATAATTTCGCATTGAATGAATAGATTTTAGAGGTGAATTTATGGAAAAATATGGCGTAAATGAGTTAAGAAGAATGTTCCTGGAATATTTTAAAGAACAGGGACATCTTATTTTAAAGAGTTTTTCGTTAGTACCACATAATGACAACAGTTTGCTTTTGATTAATTCAGGTATGGCGCCTTTGAAGCCTTACTTTACCGGACAGGAGATTCCGCCGAGGAGAAGAGTTTCCACCTGTCAGAAATGTATTCGTACCGGAGATATCGAAAACATCGGTAAAACAGCGCGACACGGTACTTTTTTTGAGATGCTCGGGAATTTCTCCTTCGGGGATTATTTCAAGTCTGAGGCGTTGCACTTTGCCTGGCAGTTTCTTACGGAACGGGTAGGGATACCGAAGGACCGTCTTTATCCGAGTATTTATCTGGACGATGAAGAGGCCTTCCGTGTTTGGACGGAAGAGCTCGGTGTTCCGGCTGAGCGTGTGTACCGTTTTGGAAAAGAAGACAATTTCTGGGAGCATGGTGCCGGTCCCTGCGGTCCCTGCTCGGAGATTTACTACGACCGCGGAGAAAAGTACGGAACAGGACCGGATGATGTGATGGGCGGCGAAGGAGATCGTTTCATTGAGGTATGGAATGTTGTGTTCTCGCAGTTCAACAACGATGGGCACGGCCATTACACGGATCTGATTCAGAAAAATATTGATACCGGTATGGGATTGGAGCGTCTTGCCGTAGTCTGCCAGGACGTTCCTTCCCTCTTTGATGTGGATACCAATAAGGCGATGATGGAAGAGATTTCCGTGCTTTCCCATAAGCATTATCTGGAGAACAAGGAGGATGATGTCTCTTTCCGTATTATTGCAGACCATGTAAAGAGCTGTACCTTTATGGCATCGGACGGGATTATGCCCTCCAATGAGGGACGAGGCTATGTATTCCGAAGACTGTTGAGAAGAGCGGCAAGACACGGCAGAATTCTCGGGATTTCCGGTGCTTTTTTATCCACTTTATCCAAGAAAGCGATTGAACTATCCAAGGATGGATACCCGGAGCTTGTCGAGAAACAGGATATGATTCTCCGTGTTATTTCTGAAGAAGAAGAACGTTTCAATAAAACGATTGATAACGGTCTGGCTATTTTACAGACTATGATTCAGGATTTACAAAAGAAGAAGGAGAAGACACTTTCCGGAGAAGATGCCTTCCGCCTTTACGATACCTACGGTTTCCCCCTGGATTTGACGAAAGAGATTTTGCAGGATGCGGAAATGAATCTCGATGAAGAAGCCTTTCATCAGGCGATGAAGGTACAGAGAGACACTGCTAGAGCGGCAAGAAAAACGACCAATTACATGGGGCGCGATGATATTTACCAGAAACTGGATCCGAGCATTAGCACGGAGTTTGACGGATATGATACGCTAGAAGAAGATGCCACAATAAAAGCGCTCGTATTTCTTTCCGATGAGGAAGGAAAAGGCAGTATCTGTGAGAAGGTTAGTGTAGGGCAAAAGGCGGCAATCATTACGGATCGGACACCGTTCTACGGGACAATGGGTGGACAGCAGGGTGACCAGGGAGAGATCAGTGGAGACAACGCTCTTTTCCTTGTGGATGAAGCCATTCATCTTCAGGGAGGAAAGATTGCACATCTCGGTGTTGTGGAAGAAGGAGAGTTCTCTGTTTCGGAGAAAGTGCATCTTTCCGTAAACGAAGAAGTGCGGAATCTTACGGCAAGAAACCATACGGCAACTCATTTGTTACAGAAAGCTTTGAAGACGGTTTTAGGACCGCATGTAGAACAGGCCGGGGCATACTATGATGATAAGCGTCTTCGTTTTGACTTTACCCACTTTACAGCGCTCACGAAAGAAGAGCTAAAGATGGTGGAAGAACTCGTCAATGAAGAAATTGCCAGAGGGGATGACGTTAAGACAGAGGAAATGTCTCTGGAAGAGGCAAAGAAATCCGGTGCAACGGCACTTTTTGGAGAGAAGTACGGGGACCGGGTACGCGTGGTTTCCGTGGGGGATTTTTCCGTTGAACTTTGCGGGGGAACCCATGTCAGTCAGTCCGGAAGCATTCAAGGATTTAAGATTCTTTCTGAACAGGGAATTGCTGCCGGGGTTAGAAGAATAGAGGCCTTAACTTCTCGGAATCTCTTTGATTACTTCCAGAAAGAAGAGGATCTTCTGAAGGAATTGAGCGGAAAATTAAAGTCCGATCCGGAGCATCTTCTTCAGAAGGTGGAAAATCTTGAGCAGGAGCTGAAAGTAAGTAAGGCAGATCTCGATAAGCTGAAAGAGAAGATAGCGAAAGAAGAGATGGGAGAGCTGAAAGCGGAAACCATAAACGGTTGCTCTGTAATGATCAAAGAGTTACAGGGGGTAGATAGCAACGGTCTTAGAACTTTGGGCGACAGCCTGAAGGATAAGTATGAAAACGCTTTTGTGCTTCTCCTTTCCGTGGTAGACGGAAAACCGCTTCTTATGGCGACAGCGTCTGATGCTGCAGTAAAGAAGGGTGCTCATGCCGGAAAATTAATTAAAGAGGTTGCCGGCGTTCTTGGCGGCGGCGGTGGCGGAAAGCCGCAGATGGCACAGGCGGGCGGAAAAGATGTTTCTTCTATCCCGCAGGCTATGGAGAAAGCAAAGGAACTGATACAGGCACAGTTACAGGGCTGATCCTTATGGAGGAGCTTAAACTCTCTTTTGAAGAAGTTATACGGAATCTGCACTTTTTACCTTTTATCGAACAGGAGATTTTGAATGCATATTCCCGAAAAGAGAAAAAGATGCAAGAGATAGCCGAAACCGCATATAGCGGAACGGACTATGCTTTTCCTTTATTAAAGAGAAGTCCTTTTACGAGACTTCTGGTAGTTTGTCTATTACTGAAAGATCAATTTATAGAGTATCAAAAAGTCGGCGCTTCGGAGGAGATCATCTGGGACACGTTCCGGGATGTCTCCGTCCGGAGCAATTTAACGTACCTGGCTACGGGAAAGATTGGAATCTCGAAAGAAGAAGTCTGTTGGTTTAGCCACATTTTCTCTACAACCATTTTTAAAATTGGGGTATTGCAATATGAAATCACGAAACTGCAATATCCTAAGAAGGGGAAGGACGACCCCTATATGGAGCTTTCGAAGGAGGGAAAAGCACTTTTAGCGGAAGGATGCGATGTATTAAGCTGCCATATCCGGCATGGCGTGGATTTAAAGGATAGTTCCGTGGAAGCATCCCTTCGGAAAGCGGAGGCCTTTTTTAAGGAGCATTATGCGCATACAAAATTTCGTGCCTTCGTTTGTAGTAGTTGGCTGCTCTATCCCCCGATGACGGCAGTTTTAGGAGAATGGTCAAAAATCAGACAGTTTGCTTCCCGCTTTTCGATTGTAGCCGCTTGCCCAAATCGTAGACAAGCAATGGAAAGAATCTTTTCTTACGGTTCAAGAAACTTACCGAAGGAAAAATGGACGAGTTTACAAGTACTTTCCGTGCATAATAAAAAGAGACTTGGCTATGCTGTGGGTGTCATCATGATGAAATCGAATGGGTAGGATTTTCTATACTAAAGTAAAGTATACGATAAAACGAATTCATGTAGTGCTGCTAAAGGAGAAAGCTTATGATGAATCCCTTTGATATCCAGGAATGGAAACCCACCTTTTGTAAGACGGAAAAAGAATTAAATGCTTTTTGGGAAGAAAATCAGATTGCCCGAAAAAAAATCATGAAAATCAATGCCATCGGTATAGCGCTTAATCTGGATGGGTGGTCCTTAGGAGAACGCATACAGAAGACATTAAGTTCCGCAGGAATTACGGACGAACTTATGCATAAAGTGGACAAGGACTGGGATTAGTATGACAATATTCAACTCAATGCGGAGTTGGAACTTTGGGAGCCGATTGTTTTCGTATTGGAAGATCATTCCACGGTTGAGCTCATGATTTTTCCTGATGGAGTACTCGGCGTGTCGGTGAATCAGATTGATCCTGATACGACGGAAGGCACGAATCACGGGGACTGCGATGCCAATATCCTCTTTTCGGAAATGCTTTCCCGGAAGTGCAGAAGACCGGAGTTCTATCATAGAATCAGCTATCAGGGCTCCGGTGAAGGAGAAAGCGTGCAAAGGGAGGAATATGCCTTTCTCTTTACCCTATCCGGAGACTCCGATTTGCGTTTTTTTATTCGTGCCGGGCATGATTCCGAGTATACTTGCGGTCTGAACTTCCGATATCCGTTTAATTGGGAGCAAAACATCCATAAGATTTCTTTGGGAAGAATAAACGAAGCTCTAAAGGATGTTCAGCAAATTCCAATTTTGGAAGGGACAGATTATAGCAGTTATTTTATGATTGTTCCCACAATGGCAGAAGAGCAAGAAATAGACTCTAGTTTTTCTTGGGAAACAAAGAATTATTACAAGAAAAGAATAATGATAGAAGAAGATGACGTGAAATCCTTCCTATTTTATTTCTTGTATAAGTATTTTGACAAAGACTACAATAAAAAATATGCTGATAGAGTTCCTTATAATGGTGTGGAATTCGAACCATACTTAGATCCGAATCTCTACAGCTATCCTGCCATGAAAGAAATGCTGCTGGAAATAGAAGAAAAGGCAAGACTCTTACAAGAGGACTTTGAAAGTCCGGAACTGGGAAGACGATGTGAAAAAAACATTTGACTTAAGGGCGGGTTTTGCTATAATAAAGCGTAGTTTGTGCCCGAAGGGAGGTTTGGGAGTTCGCATGTCAAGTGTAATCGTTAAAGAGAACGAGTCTTTAGACAGTGCATTACGCAGATTCAAGAGAAACTGTGCTAAGGCAGGCATTCAGCAGGAGATTCGTAAGAGAGAGCATTACGAGAAGCCGTCCGTAAGACGTAAGAAGAAGTCTGAAGCGGCTAGAAAGCGTAAGTTCAATTAATTTCATGCGAGGCTGTGGGTCTCGTTTATAGCGTAGAAGTAGCCCCGATTCGTATAGGAATTGGGGCTATTTCCTTCTCGGGCGGTTTTAAAGGAGTAAGATGGCGGAAAAAGAATTGATATTGGATATCCCCCTGGAACATGAAATGAATATTCTCGGAGAGATGGACAAGTATTTACGAAAGTTGCAGAGGCAGTTTTCCGTTCAAGTTGTAGATCGAGACGGATTACTGAAGATTGTGGGGGAAGAGGAAAATGCGGAAAAGACGAAAGAAGTTCTTCTTTCTCTTTTAAAGTTATCGGAAAAAGGAACGCACATCTCCGAGCAAAATGTGGATTATGCCATATCCTTAACGGTGAAGGAAGGAAAAGCGGATCAGCTTCTTTCTCTGGAAGAGGATTTTGTTGCACGAACAGCTCTCGGAAAGCCGGTTCGTCCGAAGACGCTTGGACAGAAGTCCTATGTGGATAAGATCCGTAAGAATATGATTACTTTCGGTGTAGGTCCTGCCGGAACAGGGAAGACTTATCTCGCGATGGCGATGGCGATATCTGCCTTTCGAGAAGAGGAGGTATCCCGGATTATTCTGACGAGACCCGCCATTGAAGCGGGAGAAAAACTCGGTTTTCTTCCCGGAGATTTGCAGTCCAAGGTTGACCCCTATTTACGACCGCTTTACGATGCTTTATATAATATCATGGGTCCGGAGCAGTATTTGGCCAATGCGGAAAAAGGCTTAATCGAAGTGGCTCCGCTTGCTTATATGCGCGGAAGAACGCTGGACAATGCCTATATTATTCTGGATGAGGCACAGAATACGACTCCTGCACAGATGAAGATGTTCCTGACAAGAATCGGTTTCGGCTCGAAGGTTATTGTGACCGGAGACCTTACGCAGAAAGATTTGGAAGAAGGAAAACGTTCCGGTCTGGAAGACGCCATGTATATCTTAAAGAATGTAGAAGGAATTGCTTTCTCCGAGCTCACGAGCGAAGATGTTGTAAGACATCCTCTGGTACAACGTATTGTGAACGCGTACGAGAAGGAGGAAGAGAGAAAGAAGAGGGTGCATCATGCAAATCGACCTGGAGTGGGAAGTAAAGGGAGAAACAGAAATTCCGTATAAAAAGATAGCGGAAGAAATCATCGAAGAGGCGGTGGAGTATCTGCATTGTCCCTATGATATTTCCGTTTCCGTTCTTTTTATCGAGGATGCAGAAATGCACCGCATTAATCTGGAGAACAGAGGCATCGATAAATCAACGGATGTTCTTTCTTTCCCTCTACTCAATTTGGATGCCCCTGCTCATTTTACGGAGGAAATGGAGAAAGATCCGGGGAACTTTGATCCGGATAGCGGAGAACTGCTTCTTGGGGACATCATCATTAACTGGGACAGAGTTCTGTCACAGGCGAGGGAGTATGGGCACAGTCCGGAGAGAGAGCTTGCCTTTCTCATCGCGCATTCCATGCTTCATCTTTTTTCCTTTGATCACATGAAAGAGGAGGAGCGGAAGCAGATGGAAGAGAAACAAGAGGATATTTTGCAAAATAGAGGATACAGGAGATGAGGGAAGGAAGAAACGTTTCTTCAAAGAGGAGAGAGCATCGTAACAATTTTGTGCTGCAAGGTTCGCTTCTCGCAGTAGCGGGAATTCTGGTGCGTATCATCGGGATGGTTTATCGTATCCCGCTGACGGCGATTATTTCCGATGAGGGAAACGGATATTATACTTCCGCCTTCTCCATTTATACTTTACTGCTTATCTTATCCAGTTATTCTATGCCGACAGCGATATCCAAGTTGATTTCCCAAAATTTGGCCAAGAAGAAATACCGCAATACGGAACGCGTTATTCGGGTATCCTTTCTCTATTCCTCTCTTATGGGCGCGGTGATGGCAGGAATTCTCTTTTTCGGTGCGGACAGCATTGCGGAGCTCATGAAGAAGCCTTATGCGTCATTTGCCCTCCGTGCTCTTGCACCCACCGTATGGATTATGGCCTATTTGGGACTCCTTCGCGGCTATTTTCAAGGCATGGGAAATATGATTCCGACGGCAATTTCCCAGATTCTGGAGCAGATTGCCAACGCCATTGTTTCCGTACTGATGGCGTACGTCTTATTCGCGAAGGGAAAGCAAGCGGATCTTCTGTATAAAAGCAGCGAATTTTCTTATGCCTACGGGGCAATAGGCGGGGCAATCGGTGCGGGAGCGGGGCTTGCTTTGCTATTTATGTTTGTCCTCTTTCGCTATCAGATTCCCTCTTTGCGGAGAAAAGGGAAAAAAGACCAAAGCCTCACGGACAGTTATGAGCACTCAGCCATGCTTCTTCTTTTCACGATGCTTCCCATTTTATTTTCCAGTACGGTATATAATATCTCATCCGTTCTGGATGATTTTCTCTACTCCAGTATTATGACCGGTCTTGGATCCAAGACAAAGCAGATTGTGCTGGAATGGGGCATCTTCGGAGAGTACCATGTCCTATTTAATATCCCTGTTGCACTGGCGAACGCACTTTCCTCCTCTCTGATTCCCGTACTGACCATGGCGGTGGCTTCTCATGACCGAAAAAAAACGCTTTCCCAGATTCGGGTCAGTGTTCGATTTACACTCCTTATCGCAGTGCCCTGTTCTATTGGCATGGCGATTCTTGCGGAACCGCTTTGCAGGATGCTTTTCCCGGGAAAACATGTATCCCTTTTGATTCAGCTTACCAGGGTGGGTTCTCTTGCCGTTCTTTTGTATTCCCTTTCCACCATATCGAATGCTATTTTGCAGGGGCTCGGGCACTTGAACATTCCCCTCTACCACTCCATGATTGCCCTTGTTTTGCATCTTTGTTCCCTCATCCTCTTCCTTTATCTTCGTACGGGGATTTATGGGGTAGTTCTTTCCAATATCGTTTTTGCGCTGTGTATGTGTCTCCTGAATCAGCATGCCATCTATAAGCATACCCGTTTTCGAATCGACCTTTTCCGGAGTCTTGTTATGCCCGGCATTTCCGCACTCATTATGGGAGGAGCGGCCTATGCACTGTACTTTGTGATTCACATTGTTCTACCGGAACATTTACGGAAAGGAAGAATCGGGTCGGCGGTGTCGCTTCTTCCGGCAGTGTTTCTGGGCATTTTGATCTACTTCTTCCTTTTGTTAAGAAGTCACACCCTAACGAAAGAAGACTTGGACGAGATGCCGATGGGAGGGCGTTTAAAGCGTTTTCTGTAGTTCGGATGGAATGTTGGATGTAGGAGGAAAAGGAAAAAATCTTCTGTGAAAAATACAGTAAATAATAAAGAGAAAAAGGAAAAAAGATACGGAGAACACGATACGGAACTTATGGACTGTATTATCGTGGGAGGCGGTGCTGCCGGTATGGCTGCCGCTATTTCTGCGAGAGAACATGGTGCCGAATCGGTTCTTCTTTTAGAAAAAAATGACTGTCTTGGAAAGAAGTTAAAACAAACGGGGAATGGGCGCTGCAATTTCACAAACCGGAATATGCAAGAAAGCTGTTTCCGTTCAGAATCAAAGAATTTTATTGCTTCTTTTTTAAAGCGATTTTCCTTTTCGGATTGTATCGATTTTTTTCATTCTCTTGGTGTTTTGGAAAAGTATAGAGGAGAGTATGTCTATCCGCATTCCGACCAGGCGAAGTCGCTTGTGTCCAGTTTGGAAAAGCGTTTAGGGGAACTTGCTGTTTTTCTAAAGCTTTCCGCGGAAGTAGAAAGTGTAAGCTATGCGGAGGGACGGTCCGCTATTCTCCCGGAAGAAAAGGATGGGGAATCTTCCGGACTGTTTCAAGTGCAGTTTGCGGATCGAGAGAGCGGAGAGCGTTCTATCGTTCGAGGGAAAGCCTTACTCCTTACTACCGGCGGCTTGGCGATGCCATCTTCCGGATCGACCGGTGACGGCTATACTTTTGCAAAGCAGCTCGGGCATACACTTGTGCGCCCTGTACCAAGTCTCTGTCCGATTTTTACCGAGGAGAAGTATACGAAGACCTGGGCGGGAGTCCGGACGGATTGCCGTCTTAGTTTGTTTGACGGAGAGGAACTGCTCTATCAGGATAAAGGAGAGTTACAGTGTACGGATTACGGCATTTCCGGAATCGTCGTTTTCCAGTGCAGTCGATTGGTTGCCAATTTATTGGAAAGGAAGAGAAAAAGCAGACTCTTCCTTTCTTTTCTTCCGGAATACGAAGAGGAAAGCTTCCTCTCCTATCTTTTAACAAGAAAAGGAGAGTATAGGAATAGATTGGGAAGAGACCTGCTGCTTTCCATTCTTCCGGATAAGCTTTCCTATGTACTTTTCCAAAAAGCATCCTTTCCGGAGGAGAAGAAACTACAGGAAATTCCGGAGGAAAAGATAAAGGCACTCTGCCGAATGCTTTTTCATTTTCCGTTTATTCCTTCCGCTGTCTCCGATTTTTCCAGAGCACAGTGCACGGCAGGAGGGGTGTCTCTCTCTCAGCTCGATTATGACAGCTTGGAAAGTCTCTGTTGTAAGGGACTCTATTTTGCAGGAGAAATCCTGGATGTGGACGGAATCTGCGGCGGATATAATCTGCATTTTGCCTTCGGAACAGGGAAAATAGCGGGAGAAGCAATGGGGAAAAGAAGATGATTAGAATTTCACAACTGAGACTGGATGTACTTGCTGAGAAAGAGGCAGTGAAGGCTGCGGCGGCGAAAAAATTGCATATTGCAGTTACGGATATCCGCGATTTTTCTATAGAGAGACGTTCTCTTGATGCACGGAAGAAGCCGAAACTTTACTATGTATATTCCGTCCTTCTTTGTCTTAAGGGAATAAAGGAAGAAAAGCTTGTAAAGAGACTAAGGGATAAAAATATCTGTCTTTTTACTCCGGTAGAATATACGATACCGGAGCTTCCTTCCCGCATAGAAGGAATGGAGACAGAAGCGTATTTTCAGAAAGAAGAAAATCGACCGGTCATTGTCGGATTCGGTCCCGCAGGACTTTTCGCAGGACTTTTGCTTTCCCGTGCCGGACTTCGCCCAATCATCTATGAGAGGGGAGAAGCCGTAGAGAAACGGATGAAGACGGTAGAAAAATTGTGGACGGAAGGCATTTTGAATCCGAACTCGAATGCGCAATTTGGAGAGGGTGGTGCGGGAACCTTCTCGGATGGGAAATTGAATACGCTTGTGAAAGACAAAGAGGGACGTTCCCGTTTCGTTCTGGAGACTTTTGTGGAAAAAGGAGCGAAGGAGGAGATTTTATACGAAAGTAAACCCCATGTGGGAACGGATGCTTTAATAGGGATTGTTTCTTCTATTCGGAAAGAAATTGAGTGCCTTGGCGGAGAAGTTCGGTTTGAAACACAGTATCATTTTCATCAAGAGGAAAAAAGACCTCTTATTATTGCCATAGGTCATAGTGCAAGAGACAGTTTTCAAGAACTTTTTTCTTTGGGATTTCCCATTGTGGCGAAAGATTTCGCCATGGGCTTTCGTGTGGAACATCCGCAAGAGGAGATTGACCGAGCCCTTTTTGGAAATGTAGATGAAAAGACCAGAGCAGTTCTCGGTCCGGCGAGTTATAAATTAATTCATCACTCCCGGCACGGAAGAGCATTCTACAGTTTCTGTATGTGTCCGGGTGGGTATGTCGTCAATTCGTCTTCCGAACCGCAGGGGCTCTGTATCAATGGGATGAGCTATAGCGGAAGAGACAGCGGAAAAGCGAATTCCGCCATTATCTTCTCCATAACGAAGGAGGAATATGGCGGAGCGGAGAATCCTCTCGCCGGAATTGCCTTGCAATCCTCTTTTGAGAAAAAGGCCTATTCTCTTGCAAAGGGAAAGGTTCCCTTCTGTAGATACGACATAATTAAAAATGACGTTAATCAAAAAGAAGAGAGTAAAAAAGAAGAGAGTAAGCGAGAATATCCGAATGCCCTTCCCATGCTGAAGGGCATTGGCGAGGAATGTGATCTTTCTTCCCTTTTTTCCTTGGAAGAGTATCCCGCGCTTCGCTTTTTGAAAGAGGATTTTGTAGAGAGTATGGAAGCCTTTGCAAGGCAGATTTCCTGTTTTGCCGATGCCGGAACCCTTGTTTACGGCGTAGAAAGCCGGACTTCTTCTCCCCTTCGGATTCTACGAGCGGAAGATTTTCGCAGTATGAACCGGCGAATCTATCCTAGCGGAGAAGGCGCCGGCTATGCAGGCGGTATTATGAGTGCGGCGATGGATGGGATGAAGGTAGCGGAAAGTTTGATTTTGTCTTATTATAGCGAAGAAGAAAAAAAGAAAGCAATACAGAAATACATAGAGAGTAAAATCAAAGAGATAGAAAGAGAGTAGTCGCTTGAAAACAGAGAAAGAGTGGGAAGGACAGAAATTGCATTTTCAGGATATAGAAAAGAATGCCCCAAAAGAAGAACCGGAAAGGCAGTTGTATTTTATTGACGCGCTTCGTTCCTATGTCGATTTGAAGAAATGGGAAGGCTATGACGCACAGGCAATGGTTTCGATTATCGGCTGTCAGATGTCCGCCAAAGACGGAGAGAAGTTGCAGGGGATTTTGGAAGAGGCCGGATACAGTATGACCGAAGAGGAAGAGAAAGCGGATGTGATCCTTTTTACGACTTGTACCGTCCGGGAAAATGCAAATCAAAAGCTCTATGGGAGAATCGGACAGCTAAAGCATCTCTATCAAAGAGATCGAAACAGGATTATAGGGATTACCGGATGTATGATGCAGGAAAAGGATGAGGTAGAGACCATCAAAAAGAGATATCCCTATGTCCATCTCATCTTTGGAACGCATAATATTTATAAGTTGGCAGAGCTCCTCTTGGAAGCACTGCTTACCAAGGAACGAAAAGTGGAAACTTGGGAAGACAGTTCTCTGATTGTGGAAAACCTGCCTTCCAGGCGGAAGTATCCTTTCCGGGCTTCCGTTAACATTAGTTTTGGCTGCAACAATTTCTGCACTTACTGTATTGTGCCGTATGTGCGGGGAAGAGAGAAATCAAGGGATTCAAAAGATATCTTAAACGAATGTGCGGCACTCGTTTCGGATGGGGTGAAGGAAATCTTGCTTCTCGGGCAGAATGTAAACTCCTACGGTCTGGATAGAAAAGAGGAGCTTCGTTTTCCGGAACTGCTTTCTCAGGTTGCAAAGATTCCGGGACTGAGACGGATTCGTTTTATGACGCCGAATCCAAAGGATTTTTCGGAGGAGCTCATCGATCTCATCGGGGAGAGGGAAAATATCTGCAGGCATATTCATCTTCCGCTGCAGTCCGGTTCCACGGAGGTC
>ERZ773069.1208-NODE-1208-length-15347-cov-9.684606_pt1 | contig 15347 bp, 18 predicted proteins | sample MGYA00580619_ERZ773069 | MGnify/ENA primary metagenome ERZ773069 (study PRJEB29015, sample SAMEA2738007) | human oral metagenome | biome: human oral; feature: human-associated habitat; material: dental | place: China | collected 2108 ...
CGAAACGCAAGTGGAAGCCGAATATTCAGCGTGTCCGCGCCCTTGTGAAGGGTGAGGTCAAACACGTCAATGTGTGCACGCGCTGCCTGCGTTCCGGCAACGTCGAGCGTGCCGTGTAACAATCAACGCATAGAAGAAGCCGTCCGCAGTTCGGGCGGTTTTTTCTTTGGAAGTATGAAAGGGATGATGTGATGTCGAATGTGAACGAGATTCTGGCGGCGAACGAGGGCTATGCCGCCGCGTTTGGGGATAAGGGCGCGCTGTCGCACGATCCGGCGCGGCGCTTTGCCATTGTCACCTGCATGGACTGTCGCCTCGACCCCGCAAAGTTCGCGGGGCTCCTCGAGGGGGATGCGCACGTCATCCGCAACGCGGGCGGACGTGTCACGGCGGATGTGATCCGCTCGCTTCTCATCTCCTACGAGATGCTGGGGACAAATGAGTGGTTCATCATCCAGCACACGCACTGCGGCATGCAGGGCTTCACGAACGAGGAGGCACGGGCACGCTTTGCGGCGGATGCGGCAAAGCAGGGAATCGACGCCGTCGAGGCGCATTACATCGACTTTATGCCGATCAGCGGGACGATCGAGGAGAATCTCGTGCGCGATGTCAGCCATCTGCGCCATCATCCGCTCGTGCCCGCCGCGATCACGATTCACGGCTACATCTACGACGTGCACACGGGGCGCCTGATCGTCTCCGAGGAAGCGGAACGGATTGGGGCGGCAAAATAAAACAAAGCAGCAAAAAAGAACGCTCCATGCGGGGCGTTCTTTTTTGCTGTCAATTTTCCTCTGTGCGAGCCCACTCATTCAATGCTCTACGCACCTCCCGCCAATCTGGAAAGTACGCATCCATATGTGCGTAGAAGCGTGCATTATGCCCGCGCACCCAGAGGTGCGTGAGCTCGTGCGTGATGACGTAGCGGAGCGCGCGCACATCATAGCGGGCGAGGTCAAGATTGAGTGTAATCGCCGCCGTGCGGACATTGCAGCTCCCCCAACGCGTCTTCATTGCGCGGATGCGCCAGAGGGAGGCGTGCTTTCCAACCATCTGCTCACACGCAGGTGCTTCGCGCTCGATTGCCGCCGCAAGCTGCGTGCGGTAGAGCGCCATGATTGCCGCACGGCGCACGTCAGCATCTGTATCCTCGGGCACATGGAGCAAAATCTGATTCTCCACGCGTTCAGCATACGGCTTCCCGCGCAGAAGTGACCGGTAAACGATGGGATATGCCGTCCCCCAGAGCGGAATGCGCTCCCCCTCCACATACTGCGGCTCGGATTTCTCTGCACGCACAGAAAACAGCCGCCGACGCTCATCAATCCATGCGCGCCTGCGGCTGACAAAGTGCTCAATCTCCCTCTGTGACGTCCGCTGCGGCACGCTCAGCTCGATGTGCCCGTCAGGCGGGCAGACACGGAGGTAGAGATTCTTGATATTCTTGTAGCGTATCTCAGTCGGAATGCCGTCGATGAGGAGCGATTTCTCCCGCAGGAGGCGCACCCGCTTCCTCATTTCCCCTCTTGTGCGCGCATCTCACGCATCTTTGCCGCAACATTGTAGATGACGCTCAGATCCTCGCTGTCAAACGTATAAGCCTCGTTGCAGAAATGGCATTTCACCTCTGCCTCGCCGTCGTCGCGCAGTGCCCGCAAATCAGCTTCGCCGAGCGTCAGCAGACGGTCGATGATGTAGTTCTTCGAGCAGTTGCAGCGAAAGGCGAGATCGGTGGTCGAGAGAATCTTTACATCATCGAAACCGCCGAGGATTTTCCCGATGATGCCCGCAGCGTCCAGCCCCTCCTCCACCATATGAGAGACAGAGGAAATGCCCTTGAGGTTCTCCTCGAGACGGTCAATCACATCATCGGATGCACCCGGCAATGGCTGAATGAAGAAGCCGCCCGCGCCGAGACATTTCAGCTCGGGGCTGACGAGGACGCCTAGCCCGATCGAGGACGGCGTCTGCTCCGAGGTGTAGAGGTAGCTGATGAGATCCTCTGCGACCTCACCGTTTGTGATGTCGACGCTGCCCGTGACCGGCTCTTTCAGCCCCGTGAAGCGCGTGACCGAGAGGATGCCACGCCCGATACCGCCGCCGACGTCGATTTTTCCGTGTGCGTTGAGCGGCAGATTGACATGCGGATGATCGACATAGCCGCGCACCGAGCCGTCTGCCGTCGCGTCCGCCGTGACCGTGCCGAGGGGGCCGTCGCCCTTGAACTTGATCGTCACGGATTCCTTGTTCTTGAGATTCGCAGCAAAGAGGAGTGCGCCCGTCATCGTGCGCCCGAGTGCCGCCGCCGCAACGGGGTAGCAGCCGTGGCGCCGCATCGCCTCGGCAACGACATCCGTCGTCACCGCCGCATATGCACGCAGCATACCATCTGCTGCCGTCGCCTTAATGAGTTGATCCATACTATATCCTTTCGCGCGCAGCACTCAATATCTTTTCCTTGCGCGCCGCAAGCATTGTACAATAGAACTCCTTCTGCTGTGCAGACAGAAATTCCTGACTTTCGATAAATGCATTGATTTCATCCGTGTGAATATGCGGCAGAATCCGCACAAGCGCCGCCGTACAATCGGGATTCACTTGTGAGGATATGAAATCAAAGTAGTTGATCTTACGCCCATCCTGTTTGAGCGCCGACGTCGGAAAGACATAGATGCGATTATCGATCTCACGCGGATTGCTCAGAATTTTTGCCATCTTTTCCTCGATCATCTGCGGGTAGAGACAGGAACCGCAGTCATAGATGGGCGCAATGCGTGCAAGACGTCGCTCCTCGTTGACGAGGAGCCCCCAGTTCCCATTGTGTCGGTCAAAATTTCCGAGATAGGCATCTACGATGAACATATCCCAGAAAAATTCTTTCAATGCAACAGGATCAATGAGTGCCTGTCGATCAATCGCCTCAAGCACGGCATCCAGCTCTGTGGCATATCCAGAAGAATCCTCACTGCTGCCGCCGATACAGGCGTTCTTCAGCTTTGCAAACTCCATCAGCCGAAATCCGTCGCCCGTAAAATCCTTACAGGCGACGACGCGTTTCTCCTTTCCCTGTATGCGATAGACGCCATACAGGGTTTCCTGCGCCTGCATTCCAAGGAACTCGTAGATGTGACAAGCGAGATACTCACTCAACGAGGCATTCGTATAATATACCTTCGTCTTTTCCTTGGGCGGAAATTTCAGCATATAGGTCTCCCCTTCATAGAGGACACCTATTTTATTCCCATTCCCGCCGCCGTATGTTCGAAACGGATCGATCTGACAGGTCGAAAAATCAATCATCGCGTTTCCTCACAGATACTTTTCCCGCAGATACGCCGCCTGCTCGTGCGTGATCTCGTCATCCCACTCCGCCGAATTGATCGAGCCGTACAGTTCATCGAAGAGGCAATCAAGATATAAGACGTCCTGCTCCAATCCCTGACGGAGTGCATCAATATCATGCTGCAAATAGGGCGGAAGATTGACCTCAAGATAACTGCGATCCGTCGGCTTCATACCTCCCACCTCCCATTTATTCTACCAATCGAGCGCAAGTTCATGCAGAACCTCGCCTGTATCTATGTCAAAAATCCGAATCTCGCCATCCTCGAGGACGGCGACAGTATTGCGTCCATCAGGGCGCTTCGTGAGTGCGGCAGAGCCGGGGTTGAGGAAGACGGTATTGCCACGCTTTTCGAGGACGTTGATGTGCACATGACCGCTGATAAAGAGGTCTGCTTTCAGATGCCGCGCCATCGCGTCCTTCTCCGCATCTGTCATGACGGCGTCGCCGTGCGTGACGATGATTCGCCGCCCCTCCCACACAACGTAGGCATAGGGGGACATGATCGGCACTTCGAGACAGCTTGCGTCCACGTCTGAATCGCAGTTGCCCTTCGCGATGATGACAGGGATCTCGGAGGCGTTGACGCGCTCGATCAGCCCCATTGGGTTGTAGTCCGGCTTCATCTGGTTGCGCGGGCCGTGGTAGGCGACGTCGCCCGCGTGGAGGATGAGGTCTGCGCCCGTGAAAAACTTCTCGCATGCGCGCACCCACGCGCCCTCATGCCCGTGTGTATCGCTGAGTATTCCGATCTTCATCGTCTCACATCTTCCCGACGAGACTTGCCATCTCCATTGCCGCCATCGCCGCATCTGCGCCCTTGTTGCCCGCCTTTGTGCCCGCGCGCTCGATTGCCTGCTCGATGTTCTCCGTTGTCACGACACCGAAGATTGTCGGCACGCCCGTCTGCAGTCCGACCTGCGCGACGCCCTTCGACACCTCATTGCAGACGTAATCGTAATGCGTCGTCGAGCCACGGATGACCGCACCGAGACAGAGGACAGCGTCATACTTGCCGCTCTCCGCCATTCTCTTCGCCGCAAGCGGAATCTCGAATGCGCCCGGCACCCACGCGATATCGATGTCCGCATCCGCCGTCTCGTGACGGTGGAGCGTGTCGAGTGCACCGCTGACGAGCTTGCTCACGATAAACTCGTTGAACCGTGCGGCGACAATGCCGAATTTACGCCCCTTTCCGCTGAAGTATCCCTCGATTATGTTTGCCATGTCCGTTTCTCCTTAATCCTCCATCATCCGCACGAATTGATTGCGTGAAGATGTATTATAATATCCCAACTTATGCAGATTATACCAATCCACAATGAGAGTTTCCTCTGAGGCATGCAGTGCAAGCAAAACCTCTCTTGCAAATTCGAGCGGTGCAGAACCATTCGCCGTCACGATATGTTTATCGCAAACAGCTTGTCTCGCCTGAAAATTTGCTGCGCCCCGATACTTCGTCCCCACCCACTCCTCAAGCGCAGACAGTCGATTGCCCGTATGCTTGACCGTATTCAACACGCCAATCGCAGACAAAAAAGCTGCCGCATCACAAATACCACCGAGCAATTTCCCATTTTGCAAGCAATGCATTACGAGAGGAACCACACTCTGTGCGCTCTCTTCACGCCATCGCATTCCGCCGATGAGAAGCAATGCCTCATAATCTTTCGGTGCAGAATCCACCGTATAATCCGGCACAGTCTGAATCCCGCCAATCGAGCGCACTGGCGCGTCGGTGAGTGATACCGTCTTTATCTCGAACCGTCCCTGCCCAAGCATGTGAACGGCTGTCGATATATATGCTGCTTCCCAGTCTGCATACTGTTCAAGAAGTACCAATAAAACTATTTTCATCGGCTGTCCCCCCCTTGAACTCGTTATTCGTTGCCAAGCTCTTCGTCGCTGAGCATATGCCCCATCTTTTCCTTCTTGACCGTCATGTATTTGCGGTCAAATTCGTGCGTGTGCATGACAATCGGTACGCGCTCGACGATCTTCAGCCCGTAGCCCTCAAGTCCCGCACGCTTGGCGGGGTTGTTCGTCATGAGGCGGATGGTCGTGAGCCCGAGATCAGCAAGGATCTGCGCACCGAGCCCGTAGTCGCGGAGATCCGGCGCAAAGCCGAGCTCGACGTTCGCCTCCACCGTGTCGCGTCCCTGATCCTGCAAGGCATATGCGCGCATCTTGTTCGCAAGCCCGATGCCGCGTCCCTCCTGCCGCACGTAGAGGACGACACCCTCGCCCTCCGCCTCGATCTGCCGCATCGCCGCCGCAAGCTGATCACCGCAGTCACAGCGCATCGAGCCGAGCGCATCGCCCGTCAGGCACTCCGAGTGTACGCGCACGAGCACGTTCTCCTTGCCGCGCACATCGCCCTTCACGACGGCGAGATCGCAGCGGCTGTTAAGCGAATTCTCATACGCGAGCAGGCGGAAATGCCCGTATCTGCTCGGGAAATCCACGTCAGAGATGCAGTGGACGAAGGTCTCCGTATGTTTGCGGTACTCGATGAGGTCGGCAATCGTGATGATGTTCAGCCCATGCCTTTTCGCGAACTCTTTCAGCTCGGGCGTGCGCATCATATGCCCGTCGTCCGCCATGATCTCACAGCACATGCCCGCAGGGAAAAGCCCCGCCATGCGTGCGAGATCCGTCGTTGCCTCTGTATGTCCCGCGCGGCGCAGAACCCCGCCCTCCATCGTGCGCAGGGGGAAGATATGCCCGGGGCGGCGGAAGCTCGACGGCTTTGCCGCAGGGTCGATGAGCATCTTTACCGTGTGGCAGCGCTCGAATGCGGAGATGCCCGTCGTCGTATCGTAGGCATCGACGCTGACTGTGAACGCCGTCTCGTGGTTGTCCGTGTTGTTCTCGACCATCTGCCCGATCTCGAGCTCGTCGAGTCGGCTGCCGACGATGGGCGTGCAGATCAGCCCGCGCGCGTGCGTCGCCATAAAGTTCATATGCTCGGGCGTGAGTTTTTCGGCGGCGACGATGATGTCGCCCTCATTCTCGCGATCCTCATCGTCAACGACGACGAGCATCTTGCCGTTTTTGATGTCCTCAATCGCCTGTTCAATCGTTGCAAAATCTGACATAGTATCTCTCCTAAAATCCGTTTTGCAGGAGGAATTCCTGCGTGATACCGCAGCCGCTCGCGGCGGATTTTCCCCCGCCAAGCAGCTTCAGCGCATATTTTCCAAGGATGTCCGTCTCAATGTTGAGCGGACTGCCGACGCGCTTTGCGCCAAGGTTCGTCACCGTGCGCGTATGTGGGATGAGACTGACGGTAAAATCCCGCACACCCACCGCCGCTACTGTAAGGCTGATGCCGTCAAGCGCAACCGATCCCTTCTCCACGATGCCGCGCAGAATCTCATCATCTGCCGCAACCGTCATAAGAATTGCATTTCCCTCCTCGTGCAGCTCTCTGATCTCGCCCACGCCGTCGATGTGCCCGCTGACGAAATGCCCGCCGAGCCGCATTGTCGGGAGCAGCGCGCGCTCGAGATTGAGCGGTGCACCGTGTGTGAGTCCCGCGAGCGAAGTGCGCCGCATGGTCTCGGGCATGACCGCCGCTCGGAAGCCGCGCGTATCAAACGATGTCACCGTGAGGCAGATCCCGTTGACCGCAATGCTGTCGCCGATGTGCGCGTCCGACTGGACGAGCTGCGCCCCGATGGAGATATTGCCGCCCGAGAGCCCCGCGAACGTGCCGACCTCCTCTATGATTCCTGTAAACATCGCATCACCCCCCTGCAGCATGTGGATAACCCGTGACGAGAATGTCCACGCCCACCTGCTCCACCGTCATATCCGTGAGGCGGAGTGCCGCCTGGGGGCTGTCGAAGCCCGTGCCGCCGATGGGGGTCGGCGCCGCCGCGCCGCCCATCAACAGTGGCGCAATGAACGCGTGCACCTTGTCCACGAACCCCCCCGCGAGGAACGACCAGTTCACCTGCGCGCCGCCCTCGACAAAGATCGAGGAGATTTCACGTGCGCCGAGCCAGTCAAGGAGCTGCCCGATATCCGGGCGCTCCGCGCCGAGCGTCACAACCTCCACACCGCACGCATGCAGGAGATTCACACGACGATGGTCAGCGCGCTCGCTCACGGCAATCACCGTCGGCGCAGCGCCATCCGTCAGGAGCTTTGCATCAATCGGCGTGCGTGCCTCAGAGTCGAGCACGATGCGCAGAGGATTGCGCCCCGTGCGGTCAGGAAGTCGCGTCGTAAGGCTTGGATCGTCGGCGAGCACCGTGCCGATGCCGACGAGGATCGCGTCATGCACATCGCGGTATATGTGGACGCGCGCGCGCGCCGCCTCTCCCGTGATCCACTGCGACGCGCCCGTATGACTTGCGATCTTCCCGTCAAGCGTCATCGCCGTCTTGAGCGTGACGAAGGGGCGCTTCGTTGTCACCCATTTAAGGAACACTTCGTTCTGCCGCCGCGCCTCATGCTCGCATACGCCCGTCTCGGTCTCGATGCCCGCCGCCCTGAGCATGGCAAGCCCGCGCCCCGCAACGAGCGGATTCGGATCGGAGAGTGCCACGACGACACGCGCAATCCCCGCCGCAATGACCGCCTCAGCGCAAGGTCCCGTGCGCCCGTGATGCGCGCACGGTTCGAGCGTCACGTAGAGCGTCGCGCCACGCGCGAGTTCTCCCGCCATGCGCAGTGCATGGATCTCTGCGTGCGGCTCCCCCGCTGCACGATGCCAGCCGCTCGCAATGATCATGCCGTCCCGCACAATCACCGCGCCGACGAGCGGATTCGGCGACGTGCGTCCGCGCGCATACGCCGCCATGCGCAGCGCCTCACGCATATAGGATTCGTCAATTTCCTTCATAACAATCCCATCTCAACAAAAATGCCGCCGGAAGAGTTCTCCTCCGGCGGCACAAATCGTCCTAAAAAGACGCGCCTTTTCCCATCCAGACTGCGGAGTTGCCTCCTTCACTGTCGGCTTCGGAATCTCACCGAATCGTGCCTCTCTCACGAAAGGCTTGCGGGCTGTACCGCCGGTGGGGATTTGCACCCCGCCTCAAAGAGCATCGTTCGTATGCTATTGTAACACTATGGGTTTACCGTGTCAATCGGCAATCTTGCGCGCGTCGCGCGTTTCCTCCGCGCGCTCGACGACCTCGTCGAGATTCGCCCCGCAGACCGCGGCAATCGCAGCCACAACGCTGCCCTCAACGACGGGACAGTCCGCCATGCGCAGACGACGTCCCTCCATCTCCTCGAGGATCGTCTCCACCGTGAGAATCGAGCTGCCCGCATCCATGAGGATGACCACGCCGTCGTCCGTATATACCGCGTCAATCGCGGCGACAATCCGCGCGTAGCTCGTGCCGAAGCCGCCGTCCTCCATGCCGCCCGCTATTGCGAGCCGCACATCCTTTGCCATCATGCGGCAGGTCTCCGCAGCGCCGTGCGCGAGCGCAGCGCTGTGCGTTACAATCACAAGTCCGACCATATCAGCCTCTCTGACGCAACCATCCGCCGATGCCGCACACTGCTCCCGCGAGTGCCGCGGGCAGGAGTGTCGCCGCCTGTGGGACAGCCTCCAATATCATCACGCCGATCGTGCGGTCATGTACGATCATCGTACCGCCCGTCCAGCCGAGAATGGCAGTACCAAGCACGACGAGCACGGGATATTTATCCATGAGTTTCCCAATGAGCTGACTCCCGCCGACCACAATCGGAATGCTGATGATGAGCCCGAGCACGACGAGCAGGAAGTCGCCATGCGACGCTCCGGCGATCGCAATCACGTTGTCAATGCCCATCGCCGCATCCGCAATGATGATCGTCTTGACCGCGCCCGCAAACGTCTCGGCCGCCTCAACGTGCTCCTCACCGCCCGAGGGGCGCATGAGCTTCACCGCAATTGGCAGCAGCACGAGCCCGCCGAGCGCCTGCAGATAGGGCACGGAGAGCAGCTGCACGGCAAAGAATGTCATAATGAGGCGGATGATGATTGCACCCGCCGTACCGACGTAGATTGCGCGCTTCCTCAGATGTGCGGGCAGACGGTTCGACGCCATTGCAATCACAACGGCGTTATCGCCCGCGAGTACGAGGTCGAGTACAATGATCGAAAAGAGCGCTACAAAAAATTGGGAGGAAAAGAGTTCGACTTCCACAGTTTCTCCTTATTTCGCCATCATCTTCGCGAGCTTCTGGGCAAAGGCGACGGGGTTCTCCGGCAGGATGCCCTCGATGAGCAGCGCCTGCGTGTAGAGGAGGTCGCAGTAATCCTTGAACTCCTCGGAGTCCTTGCCCGCCGCGTGCACCTCTTTCAGCTTCGCAAAGAGATCGTGATGCGGGTTGATCTCGAGGATGCGGCGTGCCTTGAACATCGGATTGTTCATATCGGCAAAGGTCTGCTCCATCGAGAGCGACGGCCCCGCCTCATCCGCTACGAGACAGACCGCACTTGAGCGGAGACGCTGCGAGATCTTCACCTCGGCAATCTTGTCGCCGATCGCGTCCTTTACGTCCTTGATGAGATCATCATTCGCCTTTGCGATGTCCTCCGTCTCCTTCTTTGCCGCCTCGCTCTCCGCATCGCCGAGATCGAGGTCGCCGCGGCTGATCGAGTGGAAATTCTTCCCCTCGTACTCGTTCACCGTCTCGATTGCAAACTCATCCACGGGGTCGAGCAGGAAGAGCACCTCGAGGCCGCGCTCACGTAGCTGCTCCATCTGCGGCAGCTGCTCGATCGTTGCCTGATCCTTCGCCGTCGCGTAGTAGATGCTCTTCTGGCTCTCGGGCATACGCGAGACATACTCCTTGAGCGAAACGAGTGCGCCCTCCTTCGAACTGTGGAAGAGCAGGAGATCCTTTAGCTTGTCCACCGTATCGCGGCCGGAATACATGCTGTTGTAGATGCCGATCTTGAGCATGCGCCCGTACTCGTTCCAGAACTTCTCATAGGACTCACGTTCCTTCTCGAGCTTCTTGCCGAGCGTCTTGAGCACATTTTTCTCAAGCGCACGACCGATGGTCTTGAGCTCGCGGCTCTGCTGCAAGAGCTCGCGCGAGATGTTGAGCGAGAGATCGGGCGAGTCTACGAGTCCCTTGATAAAGCGCAGATAGTCAGGCAGGAGATCCTTGCATTTATCCATGATGAACACGTGGCGCGAGTAGAGCTGAACGCCCGGTTCGTAGTCCGACTGATAGAGGTTAAACGGTGCGCGCGCGGGAATCTCGAGGAGCGCCGTGTACTCCACCGTGCCCTCCGCCTTGGTGTGGAATACCTCCATTGGCGCTTCCCACTCGTGGAACTGATCGCGGAAGAAATCGTTGTACTCCTCCGGCTTGATCTCCGACTTCGCGCGCGTCCAGAGCGGCTGCATCGAGTTCAGCGTGCGCAGCTCCGTCTTCTTGATCTTCTCCGCGCCCTCGATGACCTTGCCCTCATCGTCGCGCGGCATCTCCTCCGTCGTCACATTCATGCGGATCGGATAGCGCACATAGTCCGAATATTTCTTCACGAGGCTCTCGAGCTCAAACGTATCCGTGTAGTCCGTCTCGCCCTCCGTGAACTCCTTCGCGAGATGGATCGTGACCGTCGTGCCGCGCGTCTCCTTCTCCGCATCCTCAATCGTATAGCTGCCGTCGCCCGTCGACTCCCAGCGCGTTGCCTGCTGCTCGCCCGCACGACGCGTCACGATCGTCACCTTCTCCGCGACCATAAACGCCGAGTAGAAGCCCACACCAAACTGACCGATCAGCTCCTTGTCCGGTGCGCCGCCGCTCTCCTCCTTCGCCTTCGCGAGCTGCTCCATGAACGCCTTCGTGCCCGACTTTGCAATCGTGCCGATGTTCTCCACGACCTCCGCACGCGACATACCGATGCCGCTGTCCGAGATCGTCAGCGTCTTGCTCTCCTTATCGGGCACGAGGAAAATCTCGTACGTCTCATTCCCCTCGATCATATCGCGGTTCGTCAGACTCTCGAAATGGAGCTTGTCCATCGCGTCCGACGCATTGGAAATCAGCTCACGCAGAAAGATCTCACGATTCGTATAGATCGAGTGGATCATCAGATCGAGCAGCTGCTTTGTCTCAGCTTGAAACTCAAATGTTTCCTTCGCCATGTTATCGTTCTCCCTTATTATTGATGTATTTTGCATATTGTAGATACGTATGCAAGGCTAAAACTGAACTTTATTGTATACGAAAAATGACAAAAAGTCAAACCGTTACTGTCACTGCGAATCCACAAGTTTCTCCATCAACGCCTCCCACTGACCCCATATGATCTCGGGGGCATAGGCGCGCATGGACGCCCGAGCCGCCGTACCCATCCGTACGCGCAGATCTCGGTTGCGCATGAGGATCGCCATTTTCTCCGCAAGGGCTTCTGCCCCATCATCTGCGAGGAGCCCATTTACGCTATCGTGAACCAGCTCGTTGACCGAGACGCAATTTTTGTAACCGATGAGAGGCAATCCCATACTCATCGCCTCCGTATGCGCAAGACTGAATCCCTCATAGGCGCTCGGCGCAACACAAAGATCGGCATCGGCAAGCACAGCTGGCACATCCGTGGTTGTGCCGCAGAACAAAATGCGTTCTGTAAGCCCCGCCTCATCAATCATCGTCTGTAAATCCTTCTGATAGCGCTTGTTGTCCTCTGCGCCCCAGAGTTCGAGCCTCCAGTCGGGGAACTCTGCGGCAATTTTGATGAACGCCTCGATCAGCAGATGTGGTCGCTTGTGGTTGCGTACCATGCGCCCGATAAAGACGATTTTGTATTTTTCCTTTTCACGCCGGAGATCCGCCTGCTCTTCGTACTGCGGGACGACGTTGCCGATGGATACGATGCGCACGTTGGGGATATATTTCTGCACGCGCGCCGCAAAGCCCGGCAAAAGCACCTGAAACACGGCGCAACGTTCAAATGCAGCAAGTTCTTTCTGCGGGTGGCTATGAAACAGATCCACAGGGTCTCCATGCGATATGATGATGACAGGTATATCGACATGCAGATCACAGAGGAGCATCTTTGCCGATGCGTTTTGAAAGCAGATGATGACATCCGGTGTCGACTCACGCAGGACTTCCCTCATCGGTTTTTGTAGATGCGCTGCGAAGAACTCATCATTGACGGCACGCCCGTATTTCTGTCCGAATGCGCGCAGCACCTCGCGCTTGACCTTTAGGGCGGTCGGAAAGAGGTAGTGGCGTCCGCGAAAATGCTGCAGGTTGTATAACGGTGGCACGCGCATCGGGCGGGTAGAAGAAAGCCCCCTCGCGGTCATCCGTATACACGGTGGTCACTGTATGCCCGCGCCGCACCATCTCGTTCGCAAAGGCGACGTTGACCTTCGCCGCGCCGCCGGTATCCCCTACCATCTTTGAGAAATTTGCCAACAGTATCCGCATCGTGGCACTCCTATTCGTTCTGTCCGTCTTATTGGTACTTATTTTAACAAATTCACCCCCCAATCACAAACCCTCATGAGGATTTCTTTGCGGAAACGGGACTGTGCTCCTATTTGCATTTCGTGTACTTTTCGATTATACTCGAGCAGGTAATTGTTATCATTTTATGTTTTATGGGAAAAGGGAGATGTCATTATGGATCAGGAACAGAATGTACAGAAGCCGCAGACGATCATTGTCAAGTCAACGAAGAATGTTGGGCTTGCGGCAGGACTTGCGCTCCTCTTCGGGCCGCTCGGCATGTGCTACTCAACACTTAAAGGTGCACTTGTGATGTTCCTCGTCAATGTCGTGATCGGCTTCCTCACGCTCGGCATGGGATGCCTCCTCACGCTCCCGATCTGCGCCATCTGGGCATATATGGCGGCAAAGAAATACAATGAGGAGCTGCTCGCAGGAGTCGCCTAATCCCGTTTTCATTCATCTGCTGTGACGGTATGCTATAATGAATGCAGTTTTGACAGCTACGGTCAGAAGAATGGAGGATTTCTATGAAACGTATTTCATGGGGCCCGCTTGTATGCGCGGCAGTTTTCGCGCTCGCGCTCGTCCTGCCGACGGGGACGGCTGCGGCGGAGGAGATGACGCCGACGCTGTCGATGAACGGGGTCGGCGTGGCACGGATCGCGCCGGATACGGCGGAGGTCACGCTCGGCGTCACGACAGAGGCAAAGGATGCGGCAAAGGCACACGCAGAGAATGCGGCGCAGGCATCGCGCGTGCGGGATGCGGTAAAGGCGCTCGGCATTGCAGAGCGCGACATTCAGACGACGCGCTATGATTTCTCCCCAGTCTACGATGTGCGCGACAATGGACGCAGCGTCACGACGGGCTACACGGTAACGAATGCCGTTGTGGTGCGGGTGCGCGATCTGAACAATGTGGGCAAGGTAATCGACACGGCGCTCGCAAACGGCGCGAACCGCGTGGACTCGCTCGAATTCTCGGCGAGTGATACAAGCGCGGCTAAGAATGCCGCGCTCGCGGATGCCGCACGCGATGCACGGAGCAAGGCGGATGCTGTGGCACATGCACTCGGCGTGCGCGTCGTTCGCGTGCTGAATGTCAATGCGGACGCGCAGTCCTACACGCCGCGCAACTATATGCCGATGATGATGGCAAAGGAAGCGTACGATGCAGCAACGCCGATCTCTGCCGGAGAGCTGTCCTTCGAGGCATCGGTCAACATCACCTATGTCATCGAGTAAGCGAGAGCGGGTCTCCGCTGTCGAGGCGATCCGCGGCATCTCCATGATGGGCGTAATCGGCATCCACATCGGCGCGGAGTACCTCGCGAATCCATCGCCCAATATTCATCTTGTGGCGCTCTTCGACATCGGCACGCGCTTCAGCGTGCCGATTTTTTTCTTTATCTCGGCGTTCGGGCTGTTCTACGGGCAGTCGCCGTCTGCGCCCTTCTCCTATCGTGATTTCCTCGCGCGCCGCGCCCATGCGGTCGTCATCCCCTATGTCGTGTGGTCGCTTTTCTATCTGATTCACGATGCGTATGCGTACGGGGTCGGCTTCCCGCCGCTCCTCTCGCTGCCGGGCATCCTATTCTTCGGAAATGCAAAGTACCAGCTCTACTTCATGGTGATCCTGATCTGGTTCTATCTGCTGATGCCGCTCTGGCGCATGCTGCTCGCACGCATGACACTGCCCCTGCTCGCCGTGATCCTACTCGTGCAAATTGGGTTCGACTACTGGTCGAGCTTTAACACGGCGTTCAACCTCTATGTCTATGGGCTGCCCGAGGGAACGCTGCTGCGTGCCCTGCTGTTTTATCGGCTGAACTACTGGGTGGTGCACTACGTCTTTATCTTCCTGCTCGGCGGCTATATCGCGCTCCACTTTGACACATTCCGCGCGTGGATGCAGCGTCATACAGTGCGGCTCTACGCGCTCGGCATCGTGAGTCTCGCCGCACTCCTCGCGTGGTACTACAAGCTACTCCTCGTGGACGGCTACACACCGCTCGAGGGCATCTACACGGCGCATCAGCTCTCGCCGCTCGGCATCTTCTACACGATCGGCGCAACGCTCGCGCTCTTTGCCTTCTTCACGCGGCTGGGAACGGAGAATGCCCTCGGGCGTGCGTTCCAACTCCTCGGAAAACACTCCTACTTCATCTATCTCGCGCATCCCGTTGCGATTACGTATTTGCTCATGGTGATTCATGGACATGGCTATGTACTCACTGCGCCGCTTGCGCTCAGTATGTACGCGGCGACGCTGCTGCTGACGCTCCTAGGGGCGATTGTCGTGCGGAGAATTGGCGAGAGCGTGCCAATAGTAAATGAGCTGACGATCGGGCTGAAGCCGAAAAAGTAAATTGACAGCACAAAAGGCTGCCGCCGAAGATAATTCTTCGTGCGACAGCCTTTTGTGTGTTCTGCTGTTGTTTAGAGGCCTGCTTCTTTCTTCAGCAGCTCCGCCTTGTCCGTCTTCTCCCACGGCAGATCGACATCCGTGCGGCCGAAATGTCCGTACGCCGCCGTCTGACGATAGATGGGACGGCGCAGGTCGAGCATCTTGA
>ERZ773069.1210-NODE-1210-length-15334-cov-3.507887_pt1 | contig 15334 bp, 13 predicted proteins | sample MGYA00580619_ERZ773069 | MGnify/ENA primary metagenome ERZ773069 (study PRJEB29015, sample SAMEA2738007) | human oral metagenome | biome: human oral; feature: human-associated habitat; material: dental | place: China | collected 2108 ...
TCACTTCATGACGCGCGACCTTCTGGCCAGGGCCGTCGCAGAGGCCGCCCACAGCGCAAACGTCCAGCTCAAGCAGGTGCAGGAGCTGCAGCAAGCCCCCGACCACCCCATCCTCTGGGGTGTACCCGAGACGCACTACCTGGACTTCTTCATCTTCCAGGTGGTGTAGGACCGGCGGCGTAGGCCCTATGCCTCGAAGTCCTCCTCGAGGACCGAGGACAGGATGCCGACGTCCAGGTTGCCGCCACTGATGACGAGGGCGACGTCCTGGCCACCAACGCGCTCGGGGAACTCGCGCGCGGCAGCGACGACCATGGCGGAGCCTGCCTCGACGGAGCACTGCTCGCGTTCGATCATGAACTTGAACGCCGCGCGGATGCTCTTCTCGCTCACTACCACGATGTCGTCGATCAGCCCAGGGAGGGTCTCAAAGGCAATCTGTCCTATGCCGCCCACAATGGCCTCGCATACCGTATCTCCCTCGGTGGGATAGCGGTTGTAGCAGATGCCGTCATGCAGGGAATCGACCATCGCGGGGCACGCCGCAGTCTGCACGCCAACGATGCGGACGTCGGGCTTGATCGACTTGGCCGCGACGGCGATGCCCGAGACAAGCCCGCCCCCTCCTATGGGCGCCACGATGGTGTCGATGTCGGGGTTCTGCTCCAGGATCTCCAGACCGATGGTTCCCTGGCCGCAGTACACGCGTGCATCGTGCTCGAAGGGATCGACGTAGAACATGCCCGTGCGGTCGATGTAGTTGATTCCCAGGGTGAGGGCCTCATCGTAGTCCTTGCCCAAGCTCATGGTGCGTGCGCCGAAGTAGCGTATACGATCGGTCTTGGCGCGCGGCGTGCCCAAGGGCACCACTACGATGCACTCGTCAATGCCCAGTTCATGCGCTGCCATCGAGACGGCCACGCCGTGATTGCCGGTGGAGATGGTTCCCACGCCAAACTCGCAATCCGCTGGCGTCAGCTGGGCCATGGTGTTCAGCGCGCCACGTATCTTGAAGCTCTTGCCACGTTGTTGGCTCTCGAGCTTGAAGTAGTAGTGGTGTTCGTCGTCATTGAGGTAGATGGACTCCTCGAGGGGTGTCACGCGCACATGGCCACGTATCCTCTCGCGCGCCTCCCGGATGTCGGCGGCGGTGAACCATCTGCCCATGCAACGAGCTCCTCTCTGACAAATTTTGATAGGACAACGATACTCGTCAGGGGAGGTTTGTGCCACACTCGTGCAAGCATTTTTCAGGCTTTGCGGCAGGCGTCCGCATCCGCAAGCCTCTCTATCTCGTCTATGACCTTCTGGTCGTCGATTGCGGAGATGTCCGTCGCATCCACCTCGATGAGATCCCCCATTTGAAAGAGCCCGTACCCCTTGCCAATGCAGCGATCGCGCAGAGTCCGAGGCGTTACCAGCGCGTCAGCTTTTGTGCGATCGGCCAGGTAGTCGCCTTTGTGATAGTGACTCATCAAATGCCCCAGGTGTCTCGCCTGGGATAGATCGCGCTTGAGGGACCTCTCGTAGATCCTATCGATATCCCCCACAAAGCGCACGGTGATGGCATGATAGCCGTACCTCTCAACCAATGAGGAGAGTGTGGGCCTTTGCTTGCCGCTGAACGGATAGTCCGTCACGATTGGCCCGCCCAGTCTCATATGCTGCTCCATGCGTGCGTAATAGATTTCCCATACACGAAGTTCGAGGCGGTCCTTCTCCGCTGCGGTGTCAAAACCCACCTCGTCCCACAGCTCTTCCTTGACGTCGTCCGGGGCGACGACCGGAATCCCCGGATGACGCTTGAGCAGGTGGGCACAGAAAGTGGACTTGCCTGTCGCGGGATAGCCGGCGAGAAGGACGAGCGTCTTCCCCATGTTTACGACCTTCACCTCCCTGCCTTTGCTCTATTTTCCGCGAAGCATGTCCTTCGAGCTCTGCATCAGCGCCTGAAGCTTGTCGAACGACTCCCGCATTGTGGCGTCGTCGCCCGCGGCAGCCGCTTCCGAACGCTTGCGGCTGTATAGGGTTGTCAGGCCCCGGTATGCCATTCCCATGCGCCTGGTGGTTTCGATGCTCGCCTCGAAGGAGGCGATCGCCCTGTCGGTCTCTCCCGCCCTCTGGTAAAGGCCGCCCTGCTGGTCGAGCAGATCGGATCGCCCCACGCCGTCAGCGGAATCGATCTCTTCCTGCAAGGCTTCGGCCTGGGCAATGAGACCCTCGTTGCTCATCCGCGTCTCCTGCTCGGACTTCTCTGGGGCCGTTTTCCTTGCCTTCCTCTTAAATGGGCTGAACATTGCGGCATCCTCCAATATAGAGAGGTTTCATATTCACCATGGCAATAGGGCGAGGAGATCGGAAAAGAGATGGCTGGCACCAACCCCAGGCGGGCGCCAGCCATAGAGGGCAGTGCGCCCTAACCGATCAAGCCACCAAAGAGCAGCTTTACGCCGTAAAGCAGGAAGCCGGTGAAGACGGTATCAACGTCGGTGCAGGTCAGATTGACAAAGCCGATCTGGGCGAGCATGGGGGTAAGCAGGGCGGGGACGATCATGATGAAGATGCCGTGAACGATGCAACCGATGATCAAGCCGCGACGGCCGCCGACGGCGTTGGCAAAGATGCCCGAGGTGCCTCCGGCAAAGAAGTTGGACATGACTCCGGGGATGACGAGATAGCCCGTAACGGGAGTGATGAGCATGCCGATGAGCGAACCGATGGTAGTGAAGATGAAGCCCATGATGACGGAGTTGGGGGCATACGGGAAGAGGACGGGGCAATCGAGAGCGGGCTTGGCGCCAGGAACGAGCCTCTGAGAGATGCCCTGGAAGGCGGGGACGATGTTATCGAGCAGTTGCCGAACGCCCATCATCAGGACATAGAGGCCGATGACGAAGGTGCTGCACTGCAGGAACGCCTGGACGAGATAGTTGACATCGGCGCTCATGTCGAGCGCCTCACAAACTGCAGCCGACTTGTCAGGCCCAGCGACAATGGCCGTGACAAGGTAGAAGACGATCATTACCAGGAAGACAGAGACGTACGTGTCGTTCAAGAAGTCGAGGCTCTCGGGAATCTCGAGGTCCTCAGCCGAATCCTCCTCCTTGCCGACCAGCTTGGAGACACCGGCCGCAACCATGTATCCGATGGTGCAGAAGTGACCCAAGGCAATGTCATCGGAGCCGGTGATCTTGCGCACGACGGGCTGAGCGATAGCCGGCATGAGGGTCGCGAAGCAGCCTCCCACGACCGAGGCGAGAAGAATCAGGGGGAGGCCCCTGAGGCCGAGGAACCAGGAGAACACGACCGCGAGCGTTGACTCCCAGAGCAGGGCCTGTCCCGTCAGGAAGATGTACTTGAATTTAGTGAGGCGCGCAAGCAGGATGTTGACGACAAAGATGCCGGCGAGGACTATGGCGATCTCGGAGCCAAGTCCCAAATCGGTCATGGCCTGACCGTTGATGCCCTCGATCGACGCGACGACGGCACCGCCTGACGAGCCGAGGTTAAACGCTGAGTTAAACAAGGCCCCAAAGTACTTCAAGGACCCCTGCAGGATGGACGAACCAGCAGAGAGGATCATGAAGCCGAACATTGTCTTCAAGGTACCGGAGAACACCTCCCCGGCCGGCTTCTTTTGGAGTGCCAGGCCAAGGAACGCGATGAGCGCGATGATGATGGCGGCCTGCGTCAGAATGTTGTCGATGATCCATTGGAGAACGACCATGTTTCCCCCTAAAGGCATGTGAGGCTGGGCGTGTTTGGAGTTGGCTATAGGACCCTATTCAAGGACTCCCATTTCCTGGAGAACCGGTGTGAGCTTCGCCGTTATCTCCTTCTTGTCGACCAAGCGGTCGAGGTAGATGACGGGGCACGGAAGGCTCTTCTTCTCGATCAGCTTTTTGAAGTTCGCCCCGGCGCAGACGACATCCGTCGTGCTTGCAAGGGCGCCGATCGAGGTGGTATCGGTATGGTTCACCTTCGCTTCCACACCCATGGCCTTGCAGGCGGCATCGATTGCCATCTGGCACGCAAGGCTGCTCCCGAGGCCAGCTCCACAGACCGCAGTTATCTTTATCATCCTCTATACCTCCTCTCACATGTCTACATTGCCATCAGACGTCGCTCGAAGTCCGCCTCGCTACCCGCCGGCCACAGCGGTAAGCAGGCGATAAATCTCTTCTGGGGTCTCGCATGTTGCTAGGTCTTCCACCCGAGACTCCTCCATGCAGATGCTGGCAAGCATCTTGATGACTTCTATATGCGAGTGGGAGTCTTCTGCCGACAGGGCGAACAGCAGCCTGACGGGGAAGGAGCCCTCTGGGAAAGTGACGGGCCGATGCACTAAGGTGACTGCCATCTGCTTCTTGATGGCACCCTCCTCGGGGCGGGCGTGTATGAGCGCCACATCCTCGGTAAGGACGTAATAGGGGCCGAGTTCCCTGGTGTCTGCGATTATGTTGTCTGCATATCTCGGTTCTGCATATCCCCCTTCGATTAGGGGCTTCAACGAGATGCGAATGGCGTCTTCCCAGTTTGCAACGCTATCGACAACCTGTATGTTCTCGGGCCTGAGAAGGTCGGTGACACTTGCTTCCTCTGCCATATTCCCCCCTGAGAAAATGTTGAACCGGAGACCTGAGGGCCCCAGAGCCCGCTCGCGCTATGCCTCTAAGGTCATATCGAGGTAGTAATGATCGGTCCTGTACGAGGCGACCAGGTACTCACGGGGAATGCCCGACTCATCGAATGAGGTTCGTCTTAGCAGAAGCACCGGAACGCCTGGCTCAATGCCCAGAAGCCGCGCCGTGTCCCCATCGGCGGGGACCGCAAAAACCTGCTGGTTTGCGCGAGCCCAGCTAACGTGCAAGACATTGGAGTAATAGGCACGGAGGGACTCCCTGGAGAAGTCGTGCTCGAGGATGGCGGGCGCATAGTCGTCGGCAAGGCAGATCGTCTCGCGATAATAGGCAGTCTCCCCTGCGCAACGCACCCTTTCGAGACGGTATACCGAAGAGCCCGTCCGAACGTTCAGCGCATCCGCGACATCCTTCCCAGCCGTGGTCATTTCCGCAGAGACAACGCGCTTGATGGGAATCACGTGGTCGGATGTAAGCCGTTTAATGCACGACTCCACGCTACGGAGCGCAGTCGCAGGCTTTGCAGAGACGACCTCCGAGCCACAGCCGCGGCGGCGGACGATAAGGCCGTTATTGACGAGCATCTCCATTGCCTTACGGACGGTCGCCCTGCTGACCGAGAACTTCTGCATGTACTCGGTCTCCGAGGGGATCAGGTCGCCGACCTCATAGACCCCATTGGTGATGTCTTGGGAGACGATGTTATACAGCTGGTAATACAGCTGTTCACGAGAGAGGTTGTTAGGCAAGGGCGTGTCTTCTGTCCCGTTGCTCACGTGGCGCGTCATGACTCACCACCTCTCCCCAAACCAATGGCGATCCCCTTGGACAGGAGCTGCTCGAGCACTTCTGGCAAAGATGGGATTGACGTCTGGCTCCCAGACCGTGAAACGGAAACGGATGACGCCATCGTTGCCAAAACCATGCTGTCACGCATGGAAAGACCCGCATGGACGCCAAAGGTGAACGCCCCATGAAAGATATCGCCCGCAGCCGTGCTGTCGCAGACTCGCGTCTTGAATGCAGGCATGCGCACCAGGCCATCTTCCCCGAGGTAAACGGACCCTAACTCTCCAAGGGTTACAGCCACCCGCCTTCCATTTATCTCGCGCAATTCCACGAGCTCGGCTGCAAGCCGGGCATCGTTTTCCAATGTCAGGCCATGCCCAAGATACTGGGTCGCGAAGGATTGCGACGCAATGAGGTAGTCGGCCAGGCGCGCGACCAATAGCGTGCTTTCGCGACAGGTTCCGGCATCGATGACGTTCAGTGCGCCTGGGAAGGCGTGCATGTATTCGAGGCTAGCCTCTGGCTCATGCCCGTCGTGCAGCATGACTGACGGGGCGTCGTCCGGTAGCGCCATCCGAGCAACAGGCCCATGGGGCGAGGGGAAGTTGAATATGGTCCTTCCACCCGTCGCTCCATTCGCCACGATGAGGCTGAGTGACGTTCTCGCCTCTGGGTCCACGATCATGAGCTCAGTCTTAACGCCGTAGCTTCCAAGGGACTCCGTTATCCGCGCGCCATACGCGTCTTTGCCGATGCGGGACACGAGGGAGACGTCGGCACCCCAAAGGCCGCAGACGCACGCACCATTCAAGGCCGGACCGCCGGGAGACTCTGTATGGTGTTCCATGCGATACTTTGTATCAGGACGAAGGTCCCCGTCCACGCGTCCCGTAATGTCGTAGGCAGACTGCCCGATGCAGCAGATGCTCACCTTCCCCCCTTCCAAATCCCCCCGACGGGACGCGGCCGCTACCTGATGTTCTTGAAGAGACTGATCTTCCGTTCGACAATGCTCTGCACCACTTCGAGTGCCGGTACGACATTGTCGCGGTTAGAGACATTTTCCTTGTGTGCCTCATAGAGCTCCTTGGATTTGCGATTCCACTGAACAAGAAGCTCGGTGCCGACATTGAACTTTCTGATGCCGCGATCGATGACCTTGTGGACGTCGGCGTCAGACACGCCGGTACCTCCGTGAATGACGAGCGGCTTGGTTGCAACCTGATGGATCGATTCAAGGACGTCGAGGTTGATGCTTGTCTTCGACTTGTACTGGCCATGGTTGGTGCCGATTGCCACAGCCAGCGCATCAATGCCGGTCCTCTCGATAAATTCGACCGCATCATCCGGATCGGTCAGCTTGGCTGCATCTGGATTGACGACAAGGCCGTCCTCAGTGCCGCCAACAGTTCCAAGCTCTGCCTCGACAGACGCGCCGGCGGCATGCGCATACTCGACAACGCGCCTTGTCCCGAGGATGTTGTCTTTGAATGGGAGTGCGGAGCCGTCGAACATGACTGAGGTGTAGCCCGCGTCAACGGCCTCGCGGATGTTGTCCCAGCTCTTCGCATGGTCAAGGTGGAGGACCATATCAACGCCGAGCGCTTCGGCGAGTGACTTGACCACGGCAACGAGAGTCCTCATGCCGACGTACTTCGCCGTGCCCTCGGATGTCTGGATGATGACTGGCGTCTTCTGGTTGCCTGCCGCCTTGACGATGGCCTGGACCATCTCGAGGTTGTGCGTGTTGAACGCGCCGACAGCCATGTTGAGCTGATCAGCCTCCGCAAGAACGTTCTGAAGCGTCGTATACATCTAACTTCCTTCCTGTGTCCAAGCACGCTGAGGCTAGCGGCACCAAAAGCGATAAATGTCCGTATGTCCTAATGTCCGTACATTTATGTACTATAGGCAGTCTCTGCCTCTCACACAACCCTCCTTGGAAGAACTTGTCGGCCACTACGCCCCCTCGACGGTAAACGGTCGCTTTGGGCCCCGGGGCGGCAGGGGGTTGGTTACCTCGCTTCCCTCGCCTTGCGCCGTACGCGGAAGAAGTCACGCAGGATCTGGGCGCACTCATCCTCCAACACACCTGCGGTCACGGGGAAGGAGTGGTTGAGGCGAGCGTCATCACTCACGTCGTAGAGCGTGCCCACGGCACCGCCCTTTGGGTCTGCAGCCCCATAGACGCAGCGGTCCACGCGGGCGTTCACCATGAGGCCCGCGCACATGAGGCAGGGCTCCAACGTCACATAGACGGTACAACCCGTCAGACGCCAGCGCCCCAGGGCGCGCGCGGCCTGGACCATGGCGGAGAACTCGGCATGGGCGGAGGGGTCCCCGTCCGTCTCGCGGCGGTTGTGTGCGCGCGCGATCACCTCACCGCCACACACGACGACTGCCCCAATGGGAACCTCGTCCTCCGTGGCAGCAATGCATGCCTCCTCCAGGGCAAGTCCCATGAAGCGCTCATCCTCGACCGTGGGGGTGTCGTCTCGCTCGTCCATGCAAGGCCTTTCCGTGTCGCATGCCTGCTTGTATGAGGTAGGATATATCCGCCCGGCCACGGAGGAGTGGCAGAGTGGTTGAATGCAGCGGTCTTGAAAACCGTCGTGCGGCAATCCCGCACCGAGGGTTCGAATCCCTCCTCCTCCGCCCGCTCGGGCTCCCGTCCGCCCATCACGCCATGCGACGAGCGAGTATCCGCCTGGCGCGTACGGGTATACTTCTCCCAAGCTTTGCAACGCGAACGTTCCGGGCTGGCATAGGACCCGCCCCGCAAAGAAGGGACCGGACATGGCTCTCGTCATCCTCGTCATTGCCCTCGTCGTCGTACTTGGCGTGTGGTTCGTCTCGATCTACAACGGCATCGTCGCCAAGGACAACCGCTGCGACAACGCCTGGCAGACCATAGACGCGCAGCTGCAGCGTCGAAACGACCTCATCCCCAACCTGGTGGAGACCGTGAAGGGCTACGCCGCCCACGAGTCCCAGACCCTCGAGGCCGTCACCAGCGCCCGCGCCGCAGTCAACGCCGCAACCACGCCCGAGGCCAAGATGGCGGCCTCCAACCAGCTGAGCCAGACCCTGGGCCACCTGTTTGCCGTTGCCGAGGCCTATCCCGACCTCAAGGCAAACGCTGGCTTTCAGCAGCTCCAGGGAGACCTCACGGACACCGAGGACAAGATCAGCTACGCTCGCCAGAGCTTCAACGACTGCGTGCTGGGGTACAACAACGCGATCGAGACCTTCCCCGGCAACATCGTCGCGGGATCAAAGTTCACCGTGCGTAGGGGCTTCGAGATCGAGGATGCCGCCGCACGACAGGCTCCTCAGGTCAAGTTCTAGCCGTTCCCATCGCGCGACGGCTGATCGCTTCGGGCATCCCTGGGGCACGCGGGTCACTCTCCTGCGTGCCCCTTCTTCCGTGCGCGTCTCCTGAGCACCCTGTGGGCCTTGACGGCAACGCACAGCGCCGCAACCGCATCTACCACGGATATGCCCACGAGCACCGGCGAGACGCCCCGGTGCTTGAGGGGTCGGTCGATCGTGGCCGTGCCCGCCTGCAGGGCCGCATCGTTGTAGGCAAGGTTTGCCGCACGGGCATTGAGCCAGGCGTAGATGACATCCTTGGTAGCGCGGCGCAGGCAGGCGCGGAAGTTGGGCGAATCGGTCCCGAAGCGGAACGAGCCGTCGCGGAACACGCCATCCATGTAGAGGCTGCCTCCCGCACGCAGCATCTCGTCTGCGTTCATGTAGCTGTGATGGTCGCTGTAGTCTGTGATGACCGAACCCCGGAAGCCCCACTCGCCGCGCAGCACGCCATCGACGAGAGCCTCGCTGCCGCCCGCCCAGATGGCGCCGATGCGATTGTACGAGCTCATGACGCCCGTGCAGCCACCGTCCTCGACCGACCTGCGGAAGGGCTCGAGGTAGAGCTCCCTCAGGGACTGCTCGCTCAGCCAGGTATAGAGGGAGTCGCGATAGGAGTCCTGCTCGTTCAGGGCGAGGTGCTTGAGGTAGGTGTAGGTCCCCGCCTGGCGCGCGCCCTCGATGGTACGGGCGGCCATGACGCCGGACACGAGGGGGTCCTCTGAGTAGTACTCGTAGTTCCGCCCGCCCAAGGGCGTGCGATGCAGGTTGCAGGCGGGGGCGTACCAGCCGTCGATGCCCAGCATCGCGCACTCCATGCCCACCGCCTGACCAAAGCGCCTTGACAGGGAGGGGTTCCATGTCTGTGCCAGCGTGGTGGGGTTGGGGAAGCCCACCCCCCAGCGGAGCTGGTTGAAGGAGGACGCCTGGGACGAGCCGTCGAGCTCCTTGCTGCGAGGCTTTCCTATCACGCCGAGCTCGGAGGTGTGGGAGTAGCCGTGCAGGACCAGCTGCTCCATCTGCCCCTGCGAGAGCTGTCCGAGCAGGGAGTCCCAGCGCTCGTCGTCGTAGTCCTCGCCCAGGGCGCGGCCCAGGGCGGTGAGCCTGCCGTGGCGCTCGAGCGCATAGAACCTCGCCTTGGCCTGCGAGGGCTGTTGGGTCATCTGGACCTCTCCGTCGTACCGGGAGTCCTGCGCGCGGGCCTGACCCGCATCATAGCGGTTGAGGATGCGGACGGCGTCGGGCATGGTCCGGTCTACGTCACGGTTCTTGGGAAAGCTGCCCCTGAAGTCCGCCCGCGTGAGGAGTCTCAGCGGCGACCCCGTGCTGCTGCCGTCGATGGAGACGCCGGCCTCGGCCGACCTGCCCGTGAAGAGGTTCGAGACCCGCGCCCCCGTCCTCGCGTCGTCTGGGTAGGGGTGGTCGTGCGGCAGCTCGTAGCTGACGCTCGCGTGCGCGCAGGTCGCGAGGGTGTGCGCGTCTCGCTTGAGCTCGATCCTGTAGCTCCCGCGCTCGAGCTCCCAGCCGGCAAAGCCGTTGCCATTGGCGTCATAGCAGTCGTAGCTCGCCAGGGACCGCACGTCGAAGCTCAGCGTGACGTCCTGGCTCTGGCCTGGCTGGAGCTCGTCGGTCTTCGCGAAGGCGACGAGCTGCGTCGACGGCTTCTCGATCCTGCCATGCTCGTAGGGTGGCGTGGCGTAGAGCTCGACCACGTCCTTGCCCGCCCGCGAGCCCGTGTTGGTGACGCGCACCACGGTAGTCACGCTTCCGTCTGGGTCAAGCTCCCCGCCCCTGAGGGGGTCGCGCGAGACCACCTGCCAGGAGAAGTCCGTGTAGCTCAGGCCGTGGCCGAAAGGGTATTGGACGACGCCGTCGTAGCCCTCCCCATGGCTGGTCCTCTCCCCCTCCCAGAAGCCCTCCGCGTCCGCCGTCTCGTACCAGCGGTAACCGACGTAGATGCCTTCGGCGTAGTCGACGAAGCGCACGGAGTCATAGGCCTCGCGGGTGCCCACGTTGCCGTTGAGCGTCCCGTCGGCCGGGTAGCAGCCCCCTGCGTCGAGGTAGTGGCCCTCGCCGTCCGCTCCCGCGTTGGCCCAGCTGGGGGCTGTGGAGAAGTCGTACGCGTAGGTGTCCATCGTGCGGCCGGAGGGGTTCACGTCCCCCCAGAGGGCCCTCACCACGGCTCGCGCGCCCGTCGTCCCGGTGGCGCCCACCAGCATGCAGGCGTCCACCCCCTCGACGGACTCGACGACGCCGAGCTCCATGGGGTTGGTCGAGTTGACCAGCACGACGACGTTCTGGTAGTTGGCGGCGACGTAGCGGATGAGCGCCTCCTCCTCGGGGGAGGGCTCGAGATAGTGCCGGGCCATGCTCCGCTTGACGGGACCGCCCTTGGTGGTGACGCGGAACTGCTCGCGCGGGCAATCGATGCTCTCGCCGCTCACGCGACTCAGCACCACGATCGCGGTGGAGGAGTACTCCCTCGCCTCCTGGAGGAGCTCGGGGGTGTAGAGCCCCTCGTCCTCGACGCTCGGCTCGTAGAGCCGGCAGAACTCGTAGTCATGGGTGTTGAGCGACCCGTTTGAGAGAAAGGGCCTCTCGCCCTGGAAGTTACGGTACATCTTGGCGAGCGCCTCGTTGTAGGCGATGCCCTCGTCGGTCAGGGCCTGCAGGATGCCCTCGCACTCCCCCGCCACGCCACCCGAGCCCGAGCCGCCGCCCACCCACTGGGTCGAACCCCAGCCGAAGACGTTCACGCGGTCGACGTCGCGAGGGAGGGGAAGCACGTCTCCCCTGTTCTGCACGAGCACCAGGCCCTCGGCCTCGACCTCCTCCGAGAGCTTCTCGTCGCGGGCCATCTGGGCCTCGACGCGGACGTCTGACACGTCGACCTCGTCGCTGCTCAGGTAGGAGTCGATCGTCTCGCCGAAGCGCACCGCAGCGACATTGGCGGCGACCACCAGGCCGATTCCCAGGCCGGCCGCCACGCGCAGGGCGATGCGGCACCTGCGTCCCGCATCGGGGGACAAGGACGCGCCACCGGGCCTTCCGAACGTGGGGAGGCGTGGAAAGGCGCGCGTCATCTCCGCCCGACCTCATCCTCGGGAGAGACCGCAAGGAAGTACTTGGCTTGCAGGGTCCTCACCTCGCGCCCCCTTCTCTGACTGCGGGTCCACCCCAGGAAGTATCCCACATCAGCTGGCTCGCGCGGCGTGCCCCTGGACGGGAATGGGCGACGGGACGGTGTGCGGGATGGCGCATGACCTTCCTGCGTGGTGATTGGCATTCGTGGGAGTTCTGGCAGCTCGACGCGTGTACAATGCTCAAGGCGCAGGCAGGTGGCCATTTCGATCCCGCCTTGTGACGAGAAGAAGCTACGAGAAGGGTCATTGATGAAACCTCGACCTCACAGTCGATGACCCCTCGGTGCGTCCTGGTTGGTCTCACCGCGGGGTACCCCCGGCGAAGGCGACGCGATCCACGTCGATGCGCGGCGACGGACCAACGAAGGAGCACGCATGATCTATCTGTCCCAGATGCTGGACAACCCCGTTTACGACCTCGACGGTGAGAGGATTGGCAGGGTCAACGACCTCGGCATCGCCACCGGCGAGGTGTTTCCCCGCGTGACCTCGCTCGCGGTCGAGGGACCCGGCAAGACACCGTTCATGATCTCGTGGCGCAAGTACGTAGGCTCCTTCGACGACGACGAGGTGCGACTCAAGGTCGTCTCGACCGACATCCGCTTCTCGTACCTCCAGCCCAACGAGGTCCTCATCGCCCGCGACCTGCTCAACAAGCAGATCGTCGACACGCGCGGCATGCGCGTCGTGCGCGTGAACGACCTCAAGCTCTCGGACACCAGCTCCTCTCAGCTGCGCCTCCTCGGCGCCGAGGTGGGCGTCCGGGGAATACTGAGGTCCCTCTCGCCCGCGTTCGAGCGCGCGCCCCTCAAGATCGCCCGCGTCTTCGGGAAGTCCATCCCCGAGCGCATCATCGCCTGGAACTACATGGACCTGGTGGAGAGGGACCTATCCAACGTGAAGCTGTCGGTCTCGCACAAGACGCTGGACGAGCTTCACCCCGCCGACGTCGCCGACATCATCGAGAGGCTCGACCCGCGCCTGCGCGGCCAGGTCTTCGCCCAACTCGACGACGAGCAGGCGGCGGACGCCATGGCCGAGCTCGACGACGACCAGATGGCAGCCGAAATCGTGGGCGACATGGAGGAAGCCACGGCGTCGCGCATGCTGTCGGAGATGGACCCCGACGACGCGGCCGAGCTCGTGAGCGAGCTCGACTACGACAAGGCAGAGAAGCTGCTTCGGCTCATGGGCGTACAGGAGCAGAAGGCCATCCGCCAGCTCCTGGGGTACCGCGAGGACACCGCCGGCCGCATCATGACCAGCGAGTTCGTCCTGGTGGACGAGACGGGCACCGTAGACGACGCCATCACGGCGCTTCGTGGTCTGGACGAGAACTTCGAGTCCGTCCGCTACGTCTACACCAAGGACGAGGAAGGCCGCCTCGCCGGCGCGGTGAGCCTGAACGACCTCATCGTCCATGGCGGCCAGACCGTGCTGTCGGACATCGCCGAGAGCGAGCTCGTCGTGGCGAGCCCCGACGACGACCAGGAGGACGTGGCCAAGGACATCGCGAAGTACAACCTCCTGGCCATGCCCGTCGTGGACGACGCGCGCAAGCTGCTGGGCATCGTCACGGTGGACGACGCGCTCGACGTCATGGAGGAGGAGCACGAGGAGGACCTGCAGATCGCCGGTGCGGCGAGTCGCGACGGGGACGGGTCGCGCGGTGGCCACGACCTCGTCTGGCTGCTCAGGAACGAGCTGTGGTTCGCCTTCTGGATGCTGGGCCTGGCGGCGCTCGCCCTGGTCGCGGGGACCAACGGGGCAAGCGACACGACCCTCCTACATGCGCTGGCGCTGCCCGTGGCCGTGATTGCCGCGAACGACTCCATAAGCTACGTCACCAACTTCTTCCTGGGCTACGACCCTGACGACGAGGACGCGCCGTCGCTTCTGGGCTTCACCATCAAGGGGCTCGGCCTGGGGCTTCTCTTCTCCGCGCTCGTCCTGCTCGTCGCCGGCGGCATCAAGGCGGCACTCTTCGCGAGCGGCCTGGGCGCGTACGACCCGAGCTTCCACGGCTTCGCCTCCGCGGCCGTGAGCGTTATGGCGTCGTTCCTCTGCGCGCCGGCATACCTCACCATCCTGCGCGTAAGGGACGCCAAGAACCTCGAGACCTCGGGCCTCGCGCTCCAGGCAACGGCCATGGCCGTTGCGATCGTGGTGTACGCCGTCGCACTCGCATGCCTCCCCGGCGGACTGGGGGCCTAGGGTGGCGACGGCACGACGGGCGGCGGGAGTCGACGCGGCGCCCACGAGGGGGCAGCGGCTCCGCTCGACGCTCTCCGTGATGGGACCCGGCATCCTCACCGCCCTGGCGGGGATGGACGCGGGAGGCATCGCGACCTTCTCGTCCGAGGGCGCGCGCTACGGCTTTGGCATGCTCTGGTCCATCCCGCTCACCTGCCTGCTGCTTGTCGTGGTGCAGGAGACCGCCGCGCGCATGGCCTGCGTGACGGGCAAGGGCTTCGCCTCCCTCATCCGCGAGCAGTTTGGCATCCGCATCTCGACGGTCGCCATGCTGGCCGTCATCCTCTCGAACTTCTCCGTCACGGTGTCGGAGTTCGCGGGCATCGCCTCGGGCCTTCTGCTCTTCGGCATCCCGGTCTACGTCTCGGTGCCCGTGGCCGCCCTGGCGTCGTGGCTCCTGGCCATGTCTGGATCCTACCGCCGCATCGAGAAGGCCCTCCTCACCATCTCCGCCGTCTTCGTCACCTACGTGATCACCGGCGTCGTGGTGGGACCCGACTGGGGCAAGGCGCTTGGCAGCACGGTCGTGCCGCAGATGTCGGGAGACCCCGCCTACATCTCGCTGCTGGTGGCAAGCATAGGCACCACGATCTCGCCCTACATGATCTTCATGGTCTCGAGCAACGTTGCCGAGAAGAACCTCGACGAGGGCGACATCCTTGGGCAGCGCGCCGACAACGTGTCCGGCGCGCTCGTCTCGCAGGCCATCGCCTGGTTCATCGTGCTCACGACCGCAAGCGTCCTCTTCCCCGCGGGCGTGGTGATTCAGGACGCTGCCGACGCGGCCCAGGCGTTGGTTCCGCTCGCGGGCAAGTACAGCGCCGTGCTCTTTGCCGCAGGCCTTGTGGGGGCGTCGTTCCTCGCCTCCTGCGTCATGCCCGGCATCACCGCCGGTGCCGTCTGCGAGGCGTTTGGCTGGGAGCGCGGCGTAAACCGCAGCTGGCGGGAGGCGCCAGTCTACCATGGCACGATAGCGCTCATCACCGCCGCAAGCGCCATCATCGTGCTCCTGCCAGGAGCCGATCTCTTTGGCATCATGATGGTGTCCCAGGTCATAAATGGCGTGCTCCTGCCGGTGCTTTTGCTCTGCATGGTCAACATCGCAAGCGACAGGCACGTTATGGGTGCACATGTCAA
>ERZ773069.1211-NODE-1211-length-15330-cov-7.995025_pt1 | contig 15330 bp, 15 predicted proteins | sample MGYA00580619_ERZ773069 | MGnify/ENA primary metagenome ERZ773069 (study PRJEB29015, sample SAMEA2738007) | human oral metagenome | biome: human oral; feature: human-associated habitat; material: dental | place: China | collected 2108 ...
GAAGTAAAGATGTATTTTATGTTTTTATATTGCCATATAATAGAAAATACTTTTATGTTCCAGAAAGACAGATACTGTATTTGAAAAAAGCTGATTATTCAAAAGAATTTGAAAAAGAGGCTATGAATTATAAAAATGTAGGAAAGTATTTTTTTGAAATAAAATTAGTGGAAGATGAAAAGGATAGAAAAATACAGAAATTCTTAAAATTTTTGGAAGAAAAAAAAAAGGAGTAGTCTCATAGATTAATGAAGATAACTCCTTTTTTGTTATATTAGCTTTTTAATTTTGAAAAATTAAGATTCTAATTGTAAATATTTACTACATTTTAAAATTTCCAGTTTCACCATTATTGGCTTTATTAATTAAAAAGTTTGACATTTCTTTAAATTCTGATACTGCTTTTGCATCTTTTCCTGTTACGGAACTTACATTTTGAGAATTTATAAGATTTCTTGAAATTTCAAAAGCTACATCTCTAAAAGAATTTTGGCTCATTGAAAACAATTCACCTCTTTGATTTTTTCTGTCGTATTGGGCACCGATTATTTTTCCATCCTTAACTGTTAATTTTACGAATGAAGTCCAGTTACCGTCGTATCTTTTTTCAACAGAATAAATACCATTTTTTAATGCTGAAAATCCTAAAATATTTACAAAAAGCATTAAAGCGAATAATAGTTTTTTCATAATTAACACCACTTTTCTAAGTAAATTTTTTCTTTTATTCTCCTTTAAAACACCTGTTACATAAATATTATACCTTTAAAATCAAAATAAATCAAGTTTTTTTAATAAAATCCTTGTGTATCAGTTAAATATCCATCTTTATTATAAAAATTCCAGTTTCCATAAGCCTTGTAATTTCTTAAAGCACCTTGAACTTTGATTTTTCCGTTGTCATAATACTGTGTGAAATTTCCATTTCCATTTACAAGTTTCATTTCACGTTCTTTTGATCCATTTCTTGAATATCCAAGAATCTCTGTAATTATACCATTTTGATAATTTTCAATTAATTTTTTCTTACCATTTTCATAGTTCCAAGTCCATTGTCCGTTTCTAAAATTACGTGAGTAATTTCCATTTGAACGAACAGCACCGTTAGAATAATATGATTTTGCTTCACCGTTTAATTGTCCATTTACGTAATTATTTTCATTTGTGACAATTCCGTTTGAAATTTTTATCTCTTTTCCATTTTTAGCATTATTAACATATTCAAGAGATGATGTTAAACGTCCAAATTCATCAAAGTCAAAGCTGTTTCCATTTAACATGCCATTTTTGTAATTACGTATAGTTTTAGAATTTCCATTTCCATAAAAGTCAATATCTTCGCCTTCTCTTACACCATTTGTATAATTTACAACTTTTTGTAAATTTCCATTTTGATAATACATGAACATAGGCCCGTTTAATGTACCATTTTGATAATTTCTAACAACTTGAGCATTTCCAATTTCACCAAATTCAACATAAATTCCAGTAAATGGCTGTCCACTTTCTTTTACAGTCGCAATGTTTCCAGAAATAACGACATCAGCAACAGTGCTATATGGCGAACTTAATGCACGTGAAGACTGAGCAGAATATTCGCTGCTTCTTTTTGCAGAAACATTTGGAATTGCAGCTGCTAACGAAGCACTTAGAGATATACATGAAAATAGAATAATTGTTGATTTTTTTAATGATTTTAACATAATACTTTTTCCTCCTTTTTAAACTTTAAGCACTATTTTTATTATAACAAAAAATAATTATATTTTTCTTAGAGAAATAATTATTTTTTTTAGAAAATTTTAAATTATAACAGCAATACAAAAAATTAAGATAAATTAGAATTTTAGGGGAATACTTATAAATTTTAGAATAGGTTTACTGTAAAAAAAGTTTTTAAAAATAAATAAAGTATGCTATAATTTTTGATATAAAAATAGAAAAGAGAGGAGTCCTGATGGATTTTAATAAATTAAGAAATGATTTACAAAATAGATATTTTTCTACATGGGAATATTTTAGTAATGGTTTTAATGCTTTGAAAGTGTTTTCAAAAAAACATCCAATACTGCTATTTTTTCATTTTCTGTTTTCATTTTTTCTTGGAGTTGTTATAATGTTTCAAGGGGCAGAAGTAATGACGGTAATGGATAAAATTGTAAAAAAATATGGAAGTGCAAAAATTAATTCTAATGAGTTTGTAAAAAGTAAAGAATTTAATGAGCTGACATCTGAAGTAATGCTGTTTATATTATGCTTTATTATAGTCTATTTAATTATTCGATTTATTTCGGCTATTATAAGAAAAAAAATGGGCTTGGAAGTTGAAGAGCGGGAAAATGAGTTTAGTCTAGTTGAAGTTATTGTAAAATTTTTAACTATAACATTTGTAAAAATAGTATTACAAGTATTTTTGATAATATTGGGAATTATAATTACAGTATTTACAAGATCGACACTTTCATTTTTAATTTTATGGATTATTTTACAGCTAAATCTTTTATATTTTGAGCAGGCATACTATCTAAGAAAAATAAATATAATTGAAGCATTCAAATATAATTTTTATATAAGCAAAGGGAATAGAATACGGATGTTAACTGTACTATTAACAATTTTTACTTTATTTGTAGGGATTAATTATTTTTCAAGCTGGTTATTTGAAACTACAATAAAGAATCAAGTTACGCTGATGACTGTTAATGCTGTCTTTGGAGGAATATTGGCACTTCTTTACACAATTTTTGTAATAATGATTGAAAATATTGTTTACTTGAATTTAGAATATATTGATTTTAACAACGAATAAATATTATTCTTGTTTGAAGATGAAAAGGAGAAAAAATTTGGATTTTCAGAATTTACAGAATGAACTTATAGATAAAAAGTTAAATCTGACAGAGTATCTTAAAAGGTCAAAAGATGTCGTAAAAGTATTTTTAAAAGAAAATAAACTATGGACAATATTTTTTATAATTGCAAACGTTTGGATGCTGTTTTCAGCTGCATTTCATAAAAAATTAACTACAGAAAGTTATGATTCCTTTAGTTATTTAATTTCAATGTTAAATACAGTCGCACCAGTTTACAGTAATTTATTTTATACGGCTGTAATTATGAAGATGGGATTTAAAATTGAGAATAGAGAAGATGAATTTACATTTAAGAAACTATTTCTCAAATTTTTGATGCTTACCTTAGTATATTTTGTAATTAGTATGGTATGTGGATTTTTAGCTCTTACAGCTGTAATTATATTTCTGTATTCTAATGCTAGTTTTCTAGGAATGATAATAGCTGGAATCATAATAATCGCCATAATTGTCTTTGTGGTAATAATGTTTCTTTATTTTATACAAATTTACTGTATTCGAAAAATGATGATATTTTATGTGTTCCAGTATAATTTAGAAATATCTAAGGGAAATAGAATGAGAGCAATTATTCCAATCATTATTTTTGTATTGTTAAATGCTGTTCTTAGAGTACCATTTTTTTTAAGTCTTTTTGACAAGATACCATTAATTATAATTTTCCCAGTATCTGCAATAGCTGGAATTATTTCAAGCTTTTTAGGAATATTTATATCAGTAATGGGAGTTATAATTTTTTTAAATGTAGAATACGATTACTTGAAAAAGCAGGAATTGTAATAAATCTAAAAAATAATAAAGGAGTAATTAAAAATGAAGATACAGAATTTACAAAATGAATTATCCAAAAGAAAATTGCAAATGGGAGAATATTTTAGAATAGCATTTGATGTTCTGAAAGTATTTGTGAAGGAAAATAAATTATGGACGATATTCTTTTTAGTTGCAAATATTTTTCTGCTGTTTTTTAATAGTATTGTTATAAGAGCAATTTCAAATGATAATTTTTTGGTACTAATAATGATGTTTTTGATTGTAGTTTATATTGGATTGTTTTATGCAGTTCTGATTACAAAAGTTGCACAAAGAATTGAAAATACTAAAGAATATGATTTGAAAAATATAGTTACTAAATATTTGATTATATTTGGAATATGTACTGCAATTTTAGCTGTTTTCTTTAGAATATTAATTGTTTTAGGCTGGGCTAATTTTATTCTTATATGGATGATTGGTTCAGGAGGGGGTATTAGTGATACAGCGGCAATAACAATACTGATTGTAATAAAGGGAATTTTGATAATACCGTTAACATTATTAATATTATTTCTTTTATCGAAAGTGGCATATTTTATTCAAGCATACTACATAAGAAATATGTCATTTTCTAAAGCATTTCAGTATAATTTACAAATATCTAAAAATAATAAGTTAAGAATTTTAACTCCTGTTATTATTCTTGCAATTTTAGATTTTATTGTAAAAATTCCATTTTTATCAGATTTATTTGGAATTTTAAATTATTTTTTGCTAATGCCTTTTACAATATTTTCACTAGAAATTTTTGAACTGCCATTATTTGTAGCGTTTCCGTTATCAGTAATCTTTGGGATTATTTCAAGTTTTTTACTTATCTTTATGATAACAATAGCAGTTATAGTATTCTTAAATGTGGAATATAATTATTTGAAAAAGCAGGATAAAAATTTGCAATAAATTTTGAAAGGAGAATTAAAATTATGGATTTTGAAAATTTACAAAGAGAATTATTTGATAAAAAATTAAAAATGGTAGAATATTTCAAAAAAACATTTGAAATTTTGAAAATATTTTTAAAAGAAAATAAATTATGTGCTAGTTTGTTTGCTATTGGAAATATATGGACATTTTTTTCTAATGCTACAGTGCAAAATATTCTTATAAAAATGCAAATTGCAGGTCAAGTTGAGGATAGAGAGGCTATTTTAGAAGCAGTTGCTTCAGCACTTTTGATATTTTCAGGTATTCTTTTGGTATCCCTTTGTTTAGGTTTATTGATAGGTGTAATTTATACAAAAGTAGCTTATAAAATTGAAGGTCAGGAAAATGAGTATAAATTTAGGAATGTATTTTTTAAATATTTAACATTTATTGGGATATATTTATTGTTTTGTATTGTAATTGGAGTCATAATAGTGATTATGTCAGTGATGGTAACAATTTTTTCTTTAATTACGAAAAATTTTAATTCAAGATTTCTTGAATATATTATGTATGGAGTGTATTTTATAATAGTGATAGTTGTAGCTCTAAATATTCTTTATTTCATGCAAACTTTATATATAAGAAATATAAAAGTTTTAGAAGCTTTTAAATATAATTTGGCATTATCTAAAAAAAATAGATTGAGAATATTGATACCGACACTTATTATTACAGCGATAAATCTTGTGTTCGTATTGCCATTTTCAACTAAGTTATTTGTTTTTATGCCATCGTATGTTGTATTTCTAATTGCTGTAGTATGCGGATTTATTTCAAGTATATTAGGAATTGCAGGAATAATAATGAATACGGTAATATTTTTAAATGTGGAGTATAATTATTTGAAAAGACAGGCTGAAGAGAAAGAGAAATGAGCTTAAAGTTTGAAGTATTCTTAAACTTAGTGTATAGTTATAAAAAATGGAAAGGAAAAATAAATTATGTATTTGGAAAATTTAAGAGAAAAAATCTTTAAAAAAGATCTTGGAATTGGAGAAACTTTTAGTGCAGCATTTGATTTATTTAAGATAATTCTTAAAGAAAATAAGTTGCTTGCATTTTTTCAGTTTATTTTAATATTTATTCCATTCGCAAATGGTTATTATAGTCGTTTTTTGGTTAATATCATTGCTTTTTATGAATATTTAATACCTATATTTTTTTTATTAAATTTTGTTTTAGCTTTTGCATTCACAGTAGCAAATAATTACTTTATAGCATATTTTTTAAGAAAAATTGCATTAAAAGTAGAAGGAAGAGCAGATAAGTTTTCAGCAAAAGGAATTCTTATAAAATTACTTACACTATTAGGAATAGGTGTCGGTTTAAGAATAATTTTATCTGTGTTAGAAAATCTTTCTTTTATAGGAGCCTTTCTAGCTCTTTTAGCATATATAACTGTAATAGTAGTTTTCGTATGGGCTTTACTTTATTTTTACGACGTATACTATATTCGTAATTTAACTCTTTCAGAATCTATAGACTATAGTTTAAAACTATCTGAAGGAAATAGACTAAAGAAAATAATTCCTGGAATCATACTTATAGTAGGGTTTATTATTGGAATTATGATAATCGATTTGCCAATTCCGAGAATTATACTCGATAGAACAGGAGCATTCCTAATAGTTATCGTTTTTTCAGTTATTCTATCTTTATTTTTGCTATATTTTATGACTTTACAAATTGTGATTTATTTGAATGTTGAAAATAACTATTTAAAAAACGAAGGAAAAGACAGCAAATATAATTTTAAAGATAAAGAAGAAATTGATTTGAGAAATAGCCAAAGCCTTAATAATTTTTTAGATGAAAATAATGAAAAATAAAAACTTTTCAATTGTGAGATTTTTAATAATCTCGCTTTTTTATTATATACTCGAACCCATTTAAAATTGAACTGCCAGAAATTATATAATTTAGGGTTTGAGCAAAATAGTCATAATTTTTGAGTTCTGTTTTAAAATTGTTTTTCTGACAAAATTTGAGCTTTACTTAATTTTTAAAGTTAGATTTAAAATATAATAAGTAACTTTTGGATTATTTTAAAATTGAATAGAAAAAATTTTAAAAAAATATAACAAAAATAAATAAATTATGCTATACTATTATTGTGACAATTTTATAACTATAATAAAATAAGTTATAAAGATTACTTTTTAGATAGGAGGATGTATGGGGATTTTTAATTTTTTTAAATCTTCTGATAAAAAAAGAAATAAAAAGACAGTAAATCAAGAAGTTAATATAAATAATAATGTCAACAATCAGCAGATTAGAAGACCAATCTATGATATTGTAAATAATGAATCCGAAATGATTGAAAGTGGTAATTACTCAGATGACTTTAAAGATATTTCCTACTATGATGAGTTCGGAAAAGAATTTAAAATGCCCAAAAAAGACTGGATTGAAAAAAAATTATATCCAGCTATAAAGAAAAATTGGAGTAATATGGATGGATTATATCCAATAATTCAAGATGCATTTTCAAAAGGGGTTTATCCAGAGGTAAAAGAAGCAGTATTAAGATTTTATGCAACTGATGAAAATTTTGAGAGAAAACTGATTTTACTTGGAACTTATCATATAAAGACAGGGTCATGCCAGAATGCTGTCGAACTATATGAAAAAAATCTAAATATCAATAATTTGACTGAAGGCCTTTGTATAGCCTATGCCGAAGCATTAGAGCTTTGTGGCAAGTCAGCTGAAGCAGAAAAAAAATATTATGAAGCAATTGAAATTAACCCAAATTCATCAATAGCATTTAAAAAGTATTTTGATATTGTAAAAAATAGAAGTAATGAGGAATACGAGAACAAACTTGAAAAACTTTCTGAAATATCAGGAAATTGGCGTGCAAAAATGAAGCAGGCCATAGTTTACTTTAAAAAAGGTAATAAGGAAAGTGGAAATTATTTTTTGATAAACGCCTTGAAAGAATCTGGTTATAATGCTGAAGTAATGTATATTACGTCAAGTATTTATATTTTAAATGAACTTTATGATGAGTTCAAGCAGTATGTATTGGCATATTATAATCCAGAAAAACACAATGCTTATACTGCTTTAAATGTTTTGAAATATTATAAAATAAAAGATATGTATAAGGAAGGACTGGAACTTTGTAAATTTACATCTAAATTCCCTTGGATTGAACATTATAAAAAATTTATGTATTATGAAGATTATTTTTGGAAATTAAAAATAAAGGCTGAAACTTGGAATAATACAGAAGAAAATACTGTAACTCACTTTTTTTCAACAAACAAGCCTATCTGGTATTATGAGTTTAATCATCCTGAATTTATGCTAAATCAAAGTAGACGTGTGAAACCCAATATTCTTATTCTGACATTTACCTCAATAGGTGAGAAATCAGAACTGGCTGAAAATTTAGCAGTTTCATTACCTTTACATTTAAATGAAAATCTTCATTATAAAACAAATTTAAATTATCAGTTAGCAATTGCTTACAATAAAGAAAGTTTATTTATATCTAAAAAACGATATAGTACAGATTATATGAAACTTATAAGAAAGCAGAATAATAATTTGAATTTTGTTTTGGCTGGAAATATTTTAAAAATGCCAAATGTAGAAAAATATGAGATTGAAATATACCTTTATGACACGTTTAATGAACAAAAATCTATTTTGATTAATAAAATTTATGATGGAAATAATATTTATAGTGTTCAAAATGATTTATTAAAAGCTGTCAGCACTTTCTTTGAAAGAGATTTTTCAATAAAATATGAGAAAAATTTGGATAATTTGATTTTGTTTTCGCCTAAAATGAAATTCTTGATACAAAGCAAGGCTCACAAGGAGCATCAATCTTGGCGATATAAAAAACTGCTTTCAGATCAAATTGATGTAGTGCTTGAAGATAGAAACAATGATTTAAAGAAAATCAATTTATTAGCACTTTTATATGAAATAAAACAGACTAACAGTCAATTGTTAAAATTTCAAAAACCTCTTATTTATAGTATGAATATTCATGGTATTTTTGAGACACAGACATTAAAAATACTCGCACCAATTATATTCAAAATATATGATGATGATGTTAATTTTCAAGCAAATATAGAGGCTTTAAACATTACAGATTCAAATTATTTGAGCTGGATAAACAAATTTTCAGGAGAATAAATTATGTTTTTCTATTATAAAAAAGTAGTAGCAATAATAGTGTCTTTTTTCTATATACTTGCAAATCACAGTTTTTATAATTCTATTTTCAATGAATACACAAATGACAAGCTTTTTAAGATATCAACTTGGCTTGGTGTAATTGAAGTGATTTTTTGGATTATGCTATTTTATTCTGTTTTTTATCTAGAAAATAAAGATATTAAATTTGATGATAAAAAAGAAATAGCAGAAAAAGAAGTAAAAAAAGATATAAGAGATTTGATAATCTGTTTTTCAATATTCATAATAAGTTTAATTTGTGTAGATATTTCACGTGTAATCTTGCAAAGTTCGCCATATATTAACGATACAGTTTCAACTGTAAACTCTTATGTTTGGCTTATTGGTGGAACGAGAGTCTTGTTTATTTTTTCATCAATAGTGTTTGGTGTTATTGCTGCAAGCAGAAGAAATATATTTTTGATAATTGTATCAGTTATAAATTTTATAGTTTCTATAATGATATGGCTTGATTTTGATGGAAATGTTACTGCAATTATGAGAATTGTTATTGCTATTTTGGCTATTATTTATTACTTGCTTTTAAAAGATAATAATGATAGTCATTACAAAGAAAAAGTTACAAAATAAATTTGATTAAAATAATTTTTAAGCAGGAGGAGATAAGTAAAATGAAAAAAAATATAACAAAATTGTTATTTTTAGCATCAATACTATCTGTTGGAAATATTTTGAATGCACACAATCAAAATGTCTCAAAAGATGTTCAAAAGCCAATAGAAATAAAAGTTGATGATAATGGAAATGTTACAAAAAATCAATCTAACGGAAATGAAAATAATAAACCGAAAACTAATCCTACAAATGTTGCAAGAGGAGGAATTGACACAATTAAAAATACAGCAGGCTCAATAACAGTAGACTCTTCATATACTTCAACGGGTCAAAATTATAGACAAAGATTTATAATTTTGCATTATACTGCAATGAATAGAGACGGTTCTCTAAGAGCTTTGACAAACAATGAGGTAAGTGCTCATTATTTAATATCTGACCAAAAAAATGATCCTGTATATTATTTGGTAGATGAAAACAAAAGAGCATGGCATGCTGGAGTAAGTGAGTGGAAAACAAGTAAAAATTTAAATGACAGTTCAGTTGGAATAGAAATTGTTAACAGTGGAAACGTAAGCGGAAGTTTTGAGCCATTTAAAGATTTTCAAATTAAGGAAGTGGCAGTGCTTGTAAAATATTTGGCAGATAAATATGAAATTCCTGCAACGAATATTTTAGGACATTCAGACATTGCCCCTCAAAGAAAGCCTGATCCAGGTCCACTATTCCCTTGGGAAGAATTATATAAAAAATACAATATAGGAATGTGGTATGATAATGCAAGAAAATTAGCATACGAGTCTGAATATGCAGATACTTGGAATACTTTGCCAGCATCGACAGTGCAGGCTGAATTTTCTAAATTTGGATACACAATTAGCTCTACTGGAAGATGGGATGAGCAGACAAAAAATGTAATAAAAGTTTTTCAGTATCATTTTAGACCTTCAAACTATGATGGAAAACTTGATTTAGAAACATTTGCAATTTTAAAAGCATTGAATGAGAGATATAATAATAAATAATCTAATTACATAAGAAAGGAACATTAAAAATGAAAAAATTTTCAAACAGAGTTATAAATATGCATTATTCACCAATCAGAAAATTAGTTCCATATATTGATGAAGCTATAAGATCTGGCGTGAAGGTATATCAGCTGCATATAGGACAACCTGATGTAGAAACACCTGATACATTTTTTGAAGGACTTAATAATTATAAGGAAAAAATCGTTAAATATACAAATTCAGCTGGGATAATGGAATTGAGAGAATCATTTTCAAAATCTTATGCAAAAGTAGGAATTGATATTTTACCTGAGGACATCTTGATTACTCAAGGTGGAAGTGAGGCAATTCAGATTACATTACAAACAATTTGTAATCCTGGAGATGAAGTTTTGGTTCCTGAGCCATATTATACAAATTATGATAGTTTTTTGAGAATTGCTGATGCAAAATTAGTTCCGATTGAAACTTCAATTGAAAATCATTATCACTTGCCAAAAAGAGAAGAGATTGAAAAATTAATTACTCCAAAAACAAAGGCTATTATGTTTTCAAATCCGAGTAATCCGACTGGAATTGTATTTAGAAAAGAAGAAATGGATCTAATAAGAGATATTGCAATAAAACATGATTTGTATATTATTACTGACGAAGTATATAGACAATTTATTTATGATGAAGAAATCGAAAAAAGTTATCAGTCATTTATGTCGATTCCTGAAATTGAAGATAGAGTAATTTTAGTTGACAGTATTTCAAAGCATTATAGTGCATGTGGAGCAAGAATTGGAGTAATTGCCTCAAAAAATAAAGACTTTTTATCGCAAGCTCTTAAATTCTGCCAAGCAAGACTATCAGTTTCAACAATCGAGCAATATGCAAGTACAAACCTTATAAATACTTTGGATACTTACATTGACAATACGAAATTAGAATATAAAGTAAGACGTGATATGATTTACAACAATATCATAAAAATACCAGGAGTTGTAACATACAAACCAAGCAGTGCGTTATATCTGATTGCTGAATTACCAGTAGATGATATTGAAAAATTTGCAATTTGGCTATTGACAGAATTCAGATATGAAAATCAGACACTATCATTTGCACCAGGTCCTGGATTTTATACAACGTCAGGAAAAGGTACGAAAGAAGCAAGATTTTCTTTCTGTACACATAACCTGATTGAAATTGAAAATGGAATGAAAGTGTTAAAAAAAGCATTAGAAGAATATAATAAAGGAAAATAATAAATAAAAAGTTAACTGCACCTAAAACAAAATAAAAGGTGCAGTTTTTTATTATTTATAATTTAAAAAGCAAATTTGTTATTTTAAGTATGATAAAAAATACAAAAGAATAGTATTTACATTTTTTCAAAAATTATGCTATAATAATACAAATCACTAAAGAAGCGGATTACAGAAGTTTATGAAATTAAATTATTTTAACAGTCGAAGGAGATGAGTATTATGAATTTTGTTTACATTTCACCACAATTTCCAAAAACTAACCGTGAATTTTGCGATAGATTAAAACAAAATGGAATAAATGTATTAGGAATTGCAGATATAGAGTATGATCAATTGGATCAAAAATTAAAGGACAGTTTAACGGAATACTATAAAGTTTCTAGCCTTGAAAATTATGATGAAGTTTTAAGGGCAGTGGCTTTTTTTACGCATAAATATGGGAAAATCGACTGGCTTGAGTCTAATAATGAATACTGGCTTGTACAGGATTCAAGACTTCGTTCAGATTTTAATATTACAACTGGAATAAAGTCTGACAAAATTGCAAATATAAAAGAAAAATCTAAAATGAAAAAGGCATACAAAAAAGGAGAAATACCAGCTGCGGACTTTTCATTAGTTGCAACATTTGCAAAAGCGAAGAAATTTATTGATAAAGTAGGATATCCAGTAGTTGTTAAGCCTGATAATGGTGTCGGTGCTAGTGATACTCGTAAAATTAATAATGAAAAAGAATTGAAGGAATTTTTTGAAACTCGTAATGAAAATGTAAAATATATTATGGAAGAGTATGTTGACGGAGATTTAGTATCTTATGACGCAGTTATTGATTCTAACGGAAATCCTATTTTTGAAACAGGAATTGTTGAGCCTGCTGTTATGGATATTGTAAATGAAAAACTAGATGTATTTTATTATGTAGAAAAGGAAATGCCTGAAAAATTACTGGATGCAGGAAGACGAGCTGTGAAAGGCTTTGGAGTAAAAAGCAGATTTGTGCATCTGGAATTTTTTAAACTAAATAAAGATAAAAAAGGACTTGGTAAAAAAGGGGATTATGTAGGACTAGAAGCAAATATGCGTCCTGCAGGCGGATATACACCTGATATGTACAATTACGCCAACAATACTGATGTTTATCAAATCTGGGCTGATATGATTGCGTTTGATAAAATCGAAAAGGCTAAATTGAATGAAGATATAGAAAAAAACTACTGTGTTTATGCAAGTCGTCGTGATAATAGAAATTATATTCATTCTCATGATGAAATTAAGCAGAAATATGGAAATGCGATTGTGATGGATGAAAGAATGCCAGATATTTTTTCAGGAGCAATGGGAAATTATATGTATACAGCAAAATTTAAAACAAAAGAGGAAATGGAAGAATTTATAGATTTCGTACACAAAAAAATATAAGAATAAAAATAAATAAAATCGCAAGGAGAAAGAATGCAAATAGAATATAAAAAAGAATATAGCTATCATCTTGGTCGGGAAGTGGAATATAAGAGATATGGACATGCTGGGAAGCCGGTGCTGGTATTTCCTTCACAAGATGGAGATTGTAACCAGTATGAAGAATTTGGGATGGTAGATGTGCTGTCAGACTATATTGAACAAGGAAGGTTACAATTATTCTGTGTAGGAAGTGTTGACAAGGAAAGCTGGTCAGATATCAATGGAAATCCAAGATACAGAATAGAAATGCAGGAAAAATGGTATAATTTTATTGCAAATGAATTTGTGCCTAGAATACAGGATATCTCTTGGAGAAGTGATATTATTGTTACAGGATGCAGTATGGGAGGAGCACATGCAGGAATTTTATTTTTCCGTAGGCCTGAATTATTTGAAACATTAATTTCACTAAGTGGAATGTTTGATGCTTCGATGTTTTTTGGAGATTACAAAGATGATTTAGTTTATAATAACTCTGTTGTTGACTTTCTGAAAAATATGCCGTGGGATCATCCTTATTTAGATATATATAGAAAGAGAAATATTATTATATGTATTGGACAAGGAGCATGGGAAGAAGAATTATTGCCAAGTAACAGAGAACTGGCTCATATTCTTTATGAAAAGCAAGTTCCAGCATGGACGGATTTCTGGGGACATGATGTGGCTCATGACTGGTATTGGTGGAAATTGCAGATAAGATATTTTATAGAACATCTGGATATTTAAGCATAATTACTTGATTTTAATAACAAATAAAAAGCACTGAAATTTATTAATGGAATTGATTTTTTTTATTTTCTTTGATAAGTTTCGTGCTTTTAAATTTGTATCAGTATTAAATAAAAACGAAAAAATAAAGAAAGGAAGAGGTGTTTATTTATATGTTAAAAAAATTATTTTCCCGTCTTGGAGAGTATAAAAGAAGTGCATTAATTTCACCAATATTTATTGGAATAGAAGTTATTTTTGAAATGCTTATTCCAACACTTATGGCTGTGATTATAGATGATGGGCTTAATGGAAATGATGGCAAGGGAGATATGAAGTTCATTGTTATAATGGGACTTGCAACATTTGGAGTGGCTATGTTGTCGTTGTTATGTGGTATACAGGCCAGTAAATACGCTTCTTATGCTTCGGCTGGATTTGCTAAAAACTTGAGAAAGGATTTATTTTCTAAAATACAGTCCTTTTCATTCACTAATATTGATAAATTTTCTACAGCTGGACTGATTACAAGATTTACGACAGATGTTAATAACATTCAGAATTCATTTCAAATGTTAATCAGAGGATTTGTAAGAGCTCCGCTTATGATGTGCGTAGCAATATTTATGTCTTTTATGATAAGTCCTAAGTTGTCAATGATATTTATTGTTGCAGTTTTATTTTTAGGAAGTTTTTTAGCCTTTGTTATTTTTAAGGTTCATCCAATTTTTACAGCTGCAATTAAAAAATATGATGACATAAATTCCAGCCTTCAGGAAAACATTAATGGTATTCGTGTTGTAAAAGCGTATATCCGTGAGAAATATGAAACTAATAAATTTAAGAAGGCTACTGAAAGTTTGAAAAATATGATTTTAAAAGGAGAAAAGATTATAATATTTGTGTCTCCTGTAATGCAGATAACGGTATTTGGATGTATTTTACTGCTTTCGTGGTTTGGAGCAAAGATGATTGTTGTAAATGAGCTGACAACTGGGCAGCTTACAAGTCTTTTTGCTTATACAACCAATATTCTTATGAGTCTTCTTATGCTTGCAATGATGCTTGTAAATATCGTGTTTTCAAGAGCATCTGGAGATAGAATTGTGATGGTTCTAGATGAAGAGCCAAGCATTAAAAATCCTGAAAATGGGATAACAGAGGTAAAAGATGGTTCGATTGTATTTAAAAATGTAAACTTCAGTTACAGTAATAATCCTGATGTGCTGAATTTGACAAAAATAAATCTGGAAATAAAGTCTGGAGAAACTATTGGAATTATTGGGGGAACTGGAAGTGCGAAATCGGCTCTTGTTCAATTGATTCCAAGATTGTATGATGTTTTAGATGGGGAACTTTTGGTTGGCGGCGTAAATGTAAAGGATTATGATATAAAGACGCTTAGGGACAATGTAGCGATGGTTCTTCAAAAAAATGTACTGTTTTCAGGAACTATAAAGGATAATTTACGTTGGGGAAATGAAAATGCAACTGATG